>QWBZ01000045.1_pt1 | contig 90558 bp, 78 predicted proteins | sample 1972441 | NCBI WGS metagenome assembly QWBZ01 (sample SAMN09866721, study PRJNA288562) | Human oral metagenome isolate term6_saliva, whole genome shotgun sequencing... | isolation source: mouth | host: Homo sapiens | place: USA: California
CTTCTTTAAGCATATATTGTCTAAGTAAAGGTTCATTCCTTTCTCTACATCGGTAGTGTTAGCATGGAATCCAATATATATTGGTGCCGTCTGTTTGGCTGTAAATTCAACAATGCGCGGAGCAAACTTGTCTGTGTCTTCTTGTGTATCAGGCACCAATTGTTCGGTCATAGCAGCAGATTCGGGTTGTAAACCGTACATCACTTCATACTTTTCGGTGCCGATGGTGCGTATATCGAACGACAATTCGTATATTGCATCTTTCTCTACGGCTATGAATGGTGTAAACAGCCAGTCGTTTTTAGGAGATGAAGAGCTATATATCTTCATGAATTTGTAGTCGGTGTCCCAGTCCCAATAGGCGTTTCCGTCGCCAAGATGTTCAGTAGTAAAGAGCAATACCTCGTCGTTAGTATCGAAAGTTGCGGTGTAAGGCACTTCGAAAGGCTTACCTATCATTATCTTATTCGATGCTGTTGGAATGCCTTTGTGGTCGTCGTCGATGTAAGGAGTAACGTCGAAGAAGCACTTTTCAGCCTTTTCTTGTGTAACGTTGTAAGTATATGGCGATGCGCCTGCGTTGTCTACTATTTCGCCTGAAGGCATTTTGCGCACCTGGTATTTCACTTCGGCTGACTCAACATAGCCATTATACATTCCTTCGGTGGCTGCGTCCCATGTCAATATCAGCTTATTAATATCTTCGCCTTGTGTTAGTTTCACGTTCTTCACCTGCTTTGGTGTATCGTGTCCCACGTAAATGTTCTTTATTTCTGCCTTGTCGCCATCGCCTTCTGCATTTATCACAATAACAGCAAAGCTGTGTAAGCCTTGCGTTGTGGTTACTTCGGCTGTGGTAGCCTGTCCTGCCTGTGTGGTGCCGCTGGTGTTTTCCACGCCATCAACAAGCACCTTGTAGGTTAAAGCTCCCGTAAGAGACTGTCCGTCGTAGGTTTTTGTAGGTGCCGTAAAGCCTATTTTGCCTTTCAAATCGCCATTTGCGAAGTCGGCAACAATATCTGTTGGCGCTGCAGGAGCACCTGGATTCACTATCTTATCGCCCACCCAGAGGCAACCAAACTCTTCTTCGTTCTTGAATTCGCGTAGCATTGTGCTGGTCTTAGCCTTTAGGTCTATTTTATAAATGCCCGGTGTTCCGCCCCAATCGTCGAGCGTTGCTGCCCAATAAAGGGTGTTATTGTCGTTTGCGGGGAAGGCTGCAGACTGTTGATAAAGTGGGTTCATGCCCGTAGAGAGTATCTCTGTGAATGCAGCATCGGTTGTTGAGATTTCTCCTACCCTACCTGCTGAGTTTATTCCGTATAGTTTTCCTTCTTTGTTAAAGGCTATTGCGAGAATGTTGTTGCCCAATACGCCCACCTCTTTGCGTTCGTGTTGGGTGAGTTCGAGGGTGCAAAGCTTGTATGTTGTGCCGTCTTTGTAGACAGAATATACCTTGTCTGTGGTTTCGTCGTAGGCGATTGGACAACCTATCGATACCATGTCGGCAGGCACTTTGTGTCGTGTTATGTTGGTGAAATCGCTGGCGTTGTAGATGTACATGTACATATCTGAGCCGTAATCGGAATCGTCTTTCACAAAAAAATAGTAGCGGTCTTTCACCTTCACAATGCCATAGTCGGGTGTATATGGTATTTTTTGCACTTCAGTAAAGTTAGATGTAGATGCTGTTGTAAACTTATAGATACCATTATTCTCTCTTGTGCCAACAAGATGTCCGTACAAATTATATTCTGTTTGTGCCGTTATAGGTAGCGCAGCAAGCAGGCTAACAAGCAGAGCTATACCTGCAAAGAGTGTAGTAAAAAGTCTTTTCATCGTATGTATTCTTTTTATTAATTATTAGATAGTTCTACTGTTTTTAGGTTATTCTCGTTTCTATACATTGCCATTTGCGTTTTTTATACGCACATATTTGTATCTTTCTACGGCGATACCTCTATTTTTCCACCTCTATATATAACAAGACGTAGACGTATATATGCTTTAAAATTGATATTTGCCAACAAATGGTAGTATTTGTTTGCAAATGTATAAATATTATTTTAAAAATGCAAACAAAATGGAATAAAAACTACCATTTATGCGGCTCAGCAGAAAAAAGGTGATGAATTTTCGGCGAAAAGAACTATTGCGGTAAGTCTTAATTATATATAATTGAATAACAAACAACATATTGTTGTTCAATAAGTTGTAAGAATACATTAATTAAAACATTCTATATAATGTATTCTATAAATCTTCTGTTGAATGGGTATATTTTAGGTGTTATAATATAGCGTTATATGGGTGGTGTTTCTTGATGATATCTGAAACGAATGCGACAGATATCTGAAACGTTACTGACAGATATCTGAAACAAGCGTGATAGATATCTGAAAAGAAAGTAACTGTATTTAGCAGATTTTTCTAAATATCTAAGATGTTCTATCTTATTGAGAATAAACAAATAAGCACTGTTTATAACCTTCCAACTTCGTTTCTACTAAACTTGCATTTATGGTTATGCGAGAGGACTATATGTATGGTCTGGGACTATTATTATAAACAAAAGTAGAAACTTAATGAAATGTTGTAACAAACAGTATCACAACAAATTGTTTACACGAATATAGTTGGTTTAATGTATGTGTTTTCGATGTGCGGACGCTGTTAGAAGCGTCCGCTGTATATTAAGAAACGACTTATTGATAGTTGTATATTATAAGTCTTTAAATGTTTTGTTAAGGCACTTAAAGTATTACTTTAACTCTCTTTTCACCTCTTCGAGTGCAGCAATCCAATTGGTATCGAGGGAGAATTGCGTGGGATAATCCTCACGATTGTAGTATGCTAATACCACTTCGTCGTCCTTATCGCCATACAATGGGTTGTTTATACTAGCATCGCGGAATATCTTTTTTATGCGGTTTTTGTCTTTATCGGTACCTGCCTTCGCATAATTCTTTAGATAAAGGTTCACGAAGTCGTACATATAATATGCCATTGAGTCTAACTGTGCATTCAGATGGGCTACTTCTTTACCCGTTAATTCCTTGTCGGAAACAGACAATGCTTCCAGCGTCTTGGTTTTTAAGTAAGATATTGCGTCTACTCTAAACGATGCAATCTTACGAATCTCGGTATCTTCAGACTTATCTGAAGCCACTTTATATGAACTTCTATAAATCTGGTCGTATACGCGTTGTGGTGTTTGAGCATAAGCAGTGGCTGTAAACAAGATGGCTACAAGTGCCATAGTTACCTTTTTAAAATTCATCATTGTTATTGAGTTTAATTGTTATCGTTATTGTTTAATACTATTTATTTTAACTATCTTATAATGTTTGTTCTTGCTTTCGCATCGTCTTAATTGCTATTCAACAATGTAGAAATAGTGTTATTTATATTTACTAATTATACCTATCTTTGTGCAAAAGTACAACTCTTATAACTTAAAACCGTACAAAACGCTTATTTTTTATAGAGTTTTATGTTATTTATTACTAATGCGCGACTTGTTTTTAAGTGCAAAATCTTTCCACGATCCATAGTGTTTAGCATCTGAATTAGGACGATTAGACTGCAGAAAGTGGCAATAGGCAGCACCCAGAGCATCGGTTGCGTCCATAAATTGCGGCATTTCGCTGTCTTGCAAGTGCAACAAACGTTGCAACATACCCGCAACTTGGTCTTTAGAAGCAGAACCATTGCCTGTTATTGCCATTTTTATTTTCAATGGGGCATATTCGTGTATGGGCACATCGCGTTGTATTGCGGCTGCAATAGCCACCCCTTGTGCTCGCCCTAACTTCAACATAGATTGTATGTTCTTACCAAAGAAGGGAGCTTCTATTGCCATTTCATCGGGTAAATAAGTTTCTATTATACTTGTAACGCGTTCAAAAACTTTACCTAAACGTAGATAAACGTCTTTTTCTCTGCGCATATCTATAACTCCCATCACCACCATTTCAGCCTTATTACCGTGTACACGGATAACGCCATAGCCCATAACATTAGTACCGGGGTCTATGCCTAATATGATTTTAGACGGATTTTGCTGCGCTGTTGTCATATTTCTATCTATCCATATACGGATTATGCGCCAGTTCGTAGCCCATTGTTGTTTGCTCTCCATGCCCTGGGTAAAGCACAGTATCGTCGGGAAGCTGCGATAACTCTCGTAAACTACTAATCAGCTGAAACATACTACCGCCCGCAAAGTCGGTTCTTCCTACACTACCACGGAAGAGAGTATCGCCTGTAAATGCCACTTTTTCGTCCTTACAATAGAATGTTACACCACCGGGGGTGTGTCCTGGGCACTCTATAACCGTTAGTTCGTGATGCCCAAACTTTATTATTTCGCCAGCGTTAAAGGTGTGTTCAACAGGTGGGAAGTCGTAGTTTAGCTGCATTCCAAACATATTTTGCGCCTGTTCTTTGAGCGAACGCAAAGCAGGAGCGTCTTTTTCAGACACCTCTGGCAACAGTCCGAACGTATCGTTAATGGTGTTTATGCCGAAATTATGGTCCAAATGTGCATGCGTTGTCAGCAAATGTACGGGTTTAAGATGGTTTTCTTTTATGAAATTCACTATTGTTTGGCGTTCTTCTTCATAGAAAGCACCACAGTCAATGATTACACATTCCAGACTGTCGTCCCATACTATATAGGTATTTTCTTCTATCATATTGAACACAAAACACTTTATCTGTATCATATAAATATTGTTTTTTGAGTGTTATAGTTTACTTTAATGCTTGCAACAAACATACTAAACACGAGGAACATATATTAAGTTCTTCTCTTCGAACCACGCTTCTTCAAACCATTGCGATAGTTCTTCTTGAATAGCTACCTTTTTATAGGGTTTCAATTCCTCATCGAGTGTTCCTCCTTTCAGCACTATTACACCATTCTCCACCACATTATGGTTGTCTTTTGCAATGTTTTTGCGCACAATTTTCATCATGTCTGGTAGTGGCATCACAGCTCTCGACACAATAAAATCGAACTTTCCTTTCTCTTCTTCGCCTCTCTTGTGTTGCAAAAGCACATTTTCTAAGCCTATAGCATTGGCTATTTCGGTGGCAACTTTAATTTTTTTGCCTGTACCATCTATCATTTTGAAGTCTGCATTGGGAAACATTATTGCCAAAGGAATGCCTGGAAAACCACCACCAGTGCCAAAGTCGAGCACATTTGTGTCGTCTCTAAAATTTATAAACTTGGCAATTGCAAGTGAATGAAGCACATGGTGTTCGTATAAATTAGTTATATCTTTACGCGAAATAACATTTATTTTTGCATTCCACTCGGCATACAAATTGTACAAAGCGTTAAACTGCGCTTGCTGTTGAGCTGTTATTTGGGGAAAATATTTGGTTATAATGTCTGACATATCTATATTTTTCGTTAGTTTTCTATGGTTACCCGCACTTCGTTAGGATTAATTTCTCCTGGCGAATATATAAATGTTGTGGAATCGTCGTACAGAATAAAATTGGTTGAAGGATAGGGTTTTACCCCTACAAAGTAACCTTTGGCTTGCGCTTCAGGCACATCGTCGTTATCCCAACCATTGTTTTTCGCCATTTGTTCCACTATTTTCTCCGTCAAAGTTGCTTTGTAATCGTCGCCAAAGGTCTCTTTCAGCGTTATTTGCCTACCAGTTTTTGGATCGATATTAAAGCAAAGCGAATATTTAGTGATTGTTTCGCCTGTCTTAATAGATATATTCGATATGTAAACCACATAGTTTTCCTTACCAGAAAGTATGCGCGTATCTATGTTAAGTGCCCAATCCAGCTGACTTGCAGCGTGTTCTCGGTCTTTTAACCAGCGTGCAAGGTCTAAATATTCCTTACCATAGTTCTGCACTAAACGTTCTATTACCTGCTGAGGTGTAAGTTTTTCGTAGCTTGTTGCAAAGTAATTGGGTTGCAAAGTGCCCATTCTAAGCAACGAATCGTTGGCTGTGGCATACTGTTTACCCTTTAAATACACATAGTTAATGTGTATTTTGCACGCAGCATCTTTATTAAACCGAATAATAGTGTCTATTTTAACTGTACTGGTGGGTACAATTGTCTTTACTTTTGCTTGCTTCTTTGTACAACCTATAGCCATAAAGCAAGCCAATACAAAAACTAAAACTGCTGTAAATATATTCTTTACCATATCAATTGGCAAAGTTACAAAAAAACTTTCGTAACTTTGCACACGATAATAATAATATAATGAAAATGATAAAGGCGTGTCTTTTCGATTTAGATGGTGTGGTTTTCCATACCGAACCACTTTATACTGAGTTCTGGAAGAGTATATTTAACGAGTTTTATCCTACCGAACAAGGTTTAGAATTAAAGATTAAAGGACAGACTCTCGCCCAAATTTATAATCGTTATTTTGCTAAACAAGTCAATCAACAAGCGGAAATAACACGCCGACTGGACGCCTACGAACAACAAATGCCCTACACATTCGTAGATGGCTTTGTGGACTTTGTGCAACAGTTGAAGCAAAATGACATAAAAACCGCTATAGTAACAAGTTCCAATAAAGCTAAAATGGAAAACGTTTACCACCAACACCCCACGTTTAAACAGCTTTTTGATGCTGTGTTTACAGCTGAGGACTTCCACGAAAGTAAGCCTTCGCCCGATGGATATATCACTGCTGCACGTGCATTGGGTGTAGAACCAACTCACTGTATAGTGTTTGAGGACAGCTTTAATGGGCTTCGTGCAGGTGTTGCGGCTAAGGCACGAGTTGTTGGACTCGCTACTACCAATTCGGTAGAAAGCATTAAAGAGTTTACAAAAGAAGTGATACCAAACTTCGTTGGCTATAAATTAACAGAACAGCAATAAAACATAAACAACGTAATGGGCTATTTATCAACAGATAAAAAGAAAATAACTGCAATAACACTTCGGCAGATGAAGGAGGCTGGAGAGAAGATTGCACAGATTACTGCCTACGATTTTACGACTGCAAAAATATTTGATGAAGCTGGCATTGACAGCATATTGATTGGCGATTCGGCTTCGAACGTAATGTGCGGAAACGACAATACGTTGCCTATAACCATAGAAGAGATGATTTACCATGCCAAAGCTGTTGCCAAAGCGTGTACCCATGCCTTTGTAGTATGCGATATGCCGTTTGGTAGTTATCAGGTTAATAGCGATGAAGGTGTGCGCAATGCTATCCGTATAATGAAAGAAAGCGGCGTAGATGCGGTAAAATTAGAAGGCGGCAGCGAGGTTGTTGCCACCGTAAAAGCTATTATTGCGGCTGGAATACCAGTAGTAGGACATCTTGGTTTAACCCCGCAGAGCGTACATAAGTACGGTGGCTACGGCTTAAGAGCTAAGAGCGAGGCGGAAGCAACCAAACTTTTGAACGATGCTAAACTATTAGACGAGGCTGGTGTGTGTGCTTTGGTATTAGAGAAAGTACCACAAGCATTGGCTACCGAAGTGTCTAAGCAGATTAAAACTCCCACTATTGGAATTGGCGCAGGCAGTGGAACCGATGGGCAAGTGCTGGTTTATGCCGATGCAATGGGTATGACACAAGGTTTCAAACCCAAATTCTTACGTCAGTTTGCCAATATTAGAAAGTGTATGACCGATGGAATCGGCGATTATATGAAGTGTGTAAAAGCGCAAACATTCCCTAACAACGAGGAATCGTATTAGGAAAAACAACCTATCAGGGGGTACAATACACGGAGCTATATACGTGCGTTTTTAGATAAAAGAACATAATAAAAAGACACCCTAAAGCCACAAATAGCTTGCTATAACGTAGCACACAAATAGCAACAACGCAACACTCTCTTAGTCATATTGTTACTATCGTCTTACAAATACAGTAGTTTTGCAATGCAATATCGGTACTTTTGCACTGTAAGTGTTGCGTATTTACGAAGTGTTCGCAACGTATTTTGTTGCGTGAATGTTGCATCTTTATAATTCGTTCGCAATATTTTGACAGTCTGTAAGCTGCTGTAGGGGTCGATTTATCGTGCCCACATATCTATATACACCCACGAAATGTGGAACGAAAATGCGTGTACGATGACGAATATATGCGTGTCCGATGATGTGAAAATATATATTCGGTGAAATGAAAATGTGTATTCGATAAAACGAAGATGCGGGCGTGGAAACAAAAATGTGTTAGTATGGTTAAACGAAAATATGAGTACGATGAATCGGCTCCTACGGCTGGCGGAGTGTTCGTTGTGTATTTCGTTGGTATCTATGGTCTATTTGGAGAGTAAAAACTCTCTTTTCGCAATACAAAGGGAGGCTTTTTGTGTTTCCACTCTTAAGAATATCATAGATACTGAGTACATTTTAGCAAACGCGAAACCCTAAATACATCTTAGTTCATATTGCTTTTAGTTTTTATAAAAGCTCGCAACTGTTATTATCTCCCCCTGCAATTGATACACCATATATACAAAAAGGACTCGCTTGCTTCACAGCCTACGAGCCCCGTTGAACCAAAAATATAATCTGAATTTATACCTATGAAAAACTATTTACATGAAGTATTCTAAATGTTTCATTTACTTTTCTATCTTCTTTAAGCAAAATAACTTGTTAATAATTATCATGAAAAAAACCTATCTACCTAATAACTAAATTTCTTTACCTTAGTCTTTCTGCGTGCAAAGATACACACGAACATCGAAATAACCTATATACAATTATCTATTTTCGCATATTTTTATATGCAATCGTTTGCAAATTAAAATATGAAAGCAATATTAACGTAATTCAAAAGGAAGATACTTACAACTTAAACAATTAGTAAGAGAACACAAAATGGTACAAACAATATTTCTATATTTATGCAAACACTGTTTATTTAACCTTACATCATATATAAAATATATACAAAACACAATGGCAAGATTGCCGTTTTAGGCTATTGTATACCATTTTTATGAATTTATTATAAGTTCTTTCATATTCCTTATTTATATCTATAAAAATACTGATGTATTTTACGAATATACAAAAACCCACTTTTTGCAGGTCAAAAAGGTGGTTTTTGTAAGCCAAAAAGGTAGTTTTTGCACGCCAAAAACCATACTTTTGCAACGCAAAAACCATACTTTTACACGGCGAATATGTAACACACAGATAACGAACACGTTGCGAACATTACATAAATGTGTTTCAAACGGATTGCAAATGCATGTCGAATATAGATATACGGGCGCGATAAATCTGCCCCTACGGCTGCTGACAGCCTGCCAATAATGCTGCTGACGGATTGCAACAACACAACATTCAAAAAACAAAAACCATACTTTTGAAAAACAGAAACCACACTACAGTAAAGTTATCGCTAAAAGAACCATAAACAATAGCCAATATTTAGAAAAATGAAAGTAGTATAAAATTTTTGTGAAAAATATTAGGTTGTATCATAATTTTTACTTAAATTTGCTGCATAAATCTACTAAATAAAAGAAAAAAGCAAAAGAACCAAACAACCGTGTTATGCCCACTATCACCTAAATCGGGTACAGACAACACTGGAAAGCCTATAAGCTAACCAACGCCCAAGCCTCCGACACGGCGTTACTCCACAAGAGTTTCAACAGGGAAGGCATACAACAGTATGGAGAATTATCTACTAACGAGAACCAAAAACACAACCATTGTTATTGCGATAGTTGCTTTGTTAGCTCTCGCACAGCAGCTAAAGGCACAAACTAAGTATGATTTCGCCATTGCAGGCACGTGGGTTACATCAGAAAACTGTAACGATTTAACCGTTATACCTGGTGTAGAAGGTAGTGTTAAATACGATGCAGAAAACAAAACCCTATTTCTGAAGAACGCAAAAATAGACGGAGGAAATGCCAATGCTATCTATTCTACCCTCGAAGGACTAACCATTAGGGTGGCAGGAAAGAATCAAATGCGGTCTGACTTTACCTCTACCATACAGTTTACACAGCCTATGCAAATTGCAGGAAGTGGTACATTAAACGTGGAAAATATGCAAGGCGATGCCATTTATGCCAATGCTACCAGCTTAATAATAGATGCATGCACATTGAACGCACGAGGATTAAACTACGGAATAGTGGGCGAAGATGGTAAAAACAACGAAAAACTAACCATAAAATATGCCACCGTAACAGCCGAAGGTAAGAATATTGCCTCGATAGGGTGCTTTAAATATCTTACACTAATGGGGTGCAAAATAAGTCAGCCTACGGATGTTGACTTCGATGAAGAGCTTGGAGGAATAGGCAAAGACGGCGAACTGCTAAAAGAACCTATAACCATTACACCCACAACATACCAAATATGGATTGCAGGAAAGCTTATAACACTGGACAATTGCAACGACCTTACAACTATTCCAGGTGTAGAAGGCACCGTAAAGTTCGACCCTGCAACACGCATACTTACATTAGAGAATGCCAATATAAGCACAAACGCACACTATGGAATACTAAATTTCATGGACAACGTAACTATTCAGCTCGTTGGAACTAACAATATTACGGCCCAACTAAGTAATACTATATATAACAACGACGACTGTTCGCTGAGCGTCGTTGGACCAAATGCTACCCTAAACCTACACGGTGCCATTGAAGCAAAGGACAAAGCGAGTCGTCAAGCATTCCAAAATCACGGCTCAGTAACCATTAGTCAGTGCACCATAGAGGCAAATGCGGGTATCAATGGCTTCTCTTTCGGCGAATGGAAGTTCGACCGTTGTAACATCAAAGTAAAGGGAAACGGCGACGATAAGTATCCGTTTGCAGGCAGTATGGCATACTTTACACGCATACCACTATTGGAAGGCTGCGCTCTAAAGGTACCTACTGGCACGCATTGGAAGGAATTTACCGACCAATATGGTACGTGCTACTCGCTCGTAGATGGTTCGGAGAAAACCATAACAGACTGGATTACTATCACAACCGACCCTGCTTACATTGACAAACACACCATTCGGACTACCAAAACCACACAAAACATCTACTCTATTGGTGGTGCACGCCTTTCAACCGAACTCAATCGGCTACCAAAAGGCCTATACATCGTAAACGGAAGGATAGTAGCAAAGCCATAATCTGCTTAGAAACGGAGTGCATTGCGGGCACTCCTGCTACTTCTTTCCTATTCTTAAGAATCATAAAAAGGTTCAATATACTTAATTTTTTCATTGTTTTAGATAAGAGTATCTATCTATGTGGCTAGGGAGTGCAAGTGGTTTGTACTCCCTTCGTTGTATATTATAGTGGGCTAAAAAGCATTTGTGCACTGCTTAAAACCAAATTACGAATTAGTGTTGTACCTTATTTTGTTTTATTATTGAACAGCCAATTGAGGTTAAAACCCTTCTTTTAATAATGCAAACTCTACACGCATCTGAATTTATTTCGTAACTTTGTCGGCATCAAAACAATAAACTATTCAGAATTATGTATACACGCAACTTTCTAACAGCACTATTGTTGCTATTTAGTATTGCCACATTCGCACAACAAGAACACTGGGTTGGTACATGGGCTTGTGCCCCACAAACAGTAGATAAAAGGTTTATGCCCTACAACAACCAGATGAATAACAGAGCTGTAAGGCAGATTGTGAAAGTGAGTATAGGTGGAAAAACAATACGATTGAAGCTAAGTAACGAACTGTCTACTACCCCCGTAGAAATAGAGAGCGTATATATTGCACAAGCAGAAAACGGTTCGGACATACGCAAAGGCAAGGTTGGCTATCTTAAGTTCAGTGGTAAAGACGGTGTAACCCTACCGGCAGGAAAAGCAATATACTCTGATGAATTGCAGTTCGAACTACAACCGCTAAGCAAAATAGCCATTACCATAAACTATATAAAGGCTCCTAAACAACCAACAGTGCACATGGGGTCGCGCACAACAAGCTATATTCTGAAAGGAAAAGCCAATGCCGACACCAGTTTTCGCACAGCTTTCAAAGAAGAACACTGGTTTAACATTGCAGGAATAGAGGTGCTTAGCAACACAGCAACAGCCATTGCCATACTCGGCAACAGCATTACAGATGGCAAAGCAAGCACTAACAATGCACAAAACCGATGGCCCGACATCTTCTCGGCTGCCATTAACACACCCGAAAAAGCCGAAACAGGAGTGCTAAATTTGGGTATTGGCGACAACAGAATACTGTCTGTTGGCTTAGGAACACCCGGAAAAGAACGCTTCGACCGTGATATTCTTGGACAACACGGACTGCATTCTGTTATAATATTCGAGGCAATAAACGACATTGGTACTTCTAAAAATCCAGAAGAAACGGCACGTCAGCTGATAGAAGCATATAAAGAAATGACGAAAAAAGCACATGCGCACGGGCTAAAAGTATATATGGGCACCATAACACCCTTTGAAGGGTGCAAAAGTTACTACAACGAAGCACGCGAAAAGGCACGCCAAACCGTGAACGAATGGATAAGAACAACACACGAAACCGATGGTTTCATAGACTTCGATGAGCTTATGCGCAACCCACAACACCCCAAACAGTTACGCAAAGAGTGGCAAAGTGGCGACTGGTTGCACCCTAACCCAGAAGGATACAAGGCTATGGGCGAGCATGCAGCAAAGGTTTTGGCACACGAAATAAACAGTACAACCACCCTGTAAGGTACATTAAACGTGAGCCATACACAACCAAACACCCCCCTGTGTGGCACCATAACTTTTTAAAATATATAGAAGCTGTAACCATCTAAATATTAACCACTTACCAAAAACCCCCTTTTTGTGTTGCAAAAGATGGGTTTTTGCACGATAAAAACCCTATTTTTGCATTGCAAAAGTGGGGTTTTTACAATGCCAAAACCCCACTTTCGTTTTTCTTCGGCACTATTCTTACAAAACGCACACCATCATCTTGCAAAACAGAAATCCTACCCTTCTATTCAAATAAACCATAAATACACAAACAATACGCCACAAATGGGCTGCCAAAATATTACAAACAAATTATAATAATGCAACATTCACGCAACGAAATACACAACAAACACCCCGTCAGGCGTAGGGGCAAATTCATCGTGCCCGTATCCTTACATTATAAAATACACATATTCACATTATTAAATACGTGCATTTGTTCCATCGAACACGCATTTTCGTACCCCATTGTGGGTATAATTTCCAATACTCTAATATTCTATTTGAATTCAAAAAGAACGATTTAACAACTTTAACTTATTTTTATAAGACCTTTAAAATATACTGAAATAAAAGTATTACCTTTGTACCCTACTTTGCATAAGTGGGTAAACTGCTTTTTATAAGCAGGCTAACAAGTAGCTAAAAGTAATTTACACATTATTATATATATAATAAATGAAAAAGTTTAGACTAGTGGACAACACGCTGGGGTGGCTTGCTTTCTTGATAGCTGCCTTTGTTTACTGTTCCACAATTGAGCCAACGGCAAGCTTTTGGGATTGTCCCGAGTTCATAACAATAGGCGATAAGCTCGAAATAGGACACCCTCCCGGGGCACCATTCTTTGCCCTTACCGCCAATCTTTTCTCGCATTTTGCAAGCGATGCTACCCAAGTGGCACGCATGGTGAATACTATGAGTGCGCTATTATCGGCAACTTGTATTATGTTTTTATTCTGGACTATCTCCCATCTAGCCCGTAAACTCATCATAAAAGACGGTGAAGACATTTCGTTAGGCAAGATGATTGCCATTGAAGGGGCTGCTATGGTGGGCGCATTGATATACACCTTCAGCGACACTTTCTGGTTTTCGGCTGTCGAAGGCGAGGTTTACGCCTACTCATCGGCATTCACCGCAGTAGTGTTCTGGCTGATTTTGAAGTGGGAGGACAATGCCGACAAGCCGCACGCAGACCGTTGGTTGGTGCTAATTGCCTATATGACAGGTCTTTCTATTGGTGTCCACCTGCTCAACTTACTATGTATTCCAGCCATCGTACTGGTTTATTACTATAAGCGTGTGCCCGATGCCAACCTCAAAGGGTCGCTTGTAGCTCTCACAATATCAATTGTTTTGGTAGCCGCTGTGCTATATGGCGTGGTGCCAGGCATTATTACTGTGGGCGGATTTTTCGAGCTTTTGTTCACCAATACACTCGGAATGCCGTTCAACACAGGTACCATTCTATATATCTTACTACTCATAGGAAGCTTCATTTGGGCAATTGCCGAAACATATAAGGATAGTAATCTACGCCGACAGAACATTGCATTCTTAACGGCTTTCGCCCTTATTGGTATTCCATTCGTAGGCTACGGTTGGTCTGCATTCATTGTTGGAGCCATAATCTTAGTGGCTTTCTACTTCGTTCTGAATATGAAACGCAACAAAGAATTGCTTATTTCGGCTCGCTTAAAGAACACCGCACTGCTCTGTATGCTTATGATGATAATAGGATATTCATCATACGCAGAGATAGTAATACGTTCAACAGCTAACCCTCCTATGGATCAGAACTCGCCAGAAGATATCTTTACGCTTGGAAACTACCTTGCACGCGACCAGTATGGCGACCATCCACTACTCTACGGACAGGCTTATACCAGTGAACCAAAGGTAGCAGAGGACGGTAGACACTACGAAATTAAACAGGGCAAACCAGTTTACGAACGTAAAGAAAAGGCATCGCCAAACGAACCAGATGCATATTTCTTGGTGCGAAACAAAACTTCTCAGGTGTTCGAACAGAATATGTTCTTCCCTCGTATGTGGGATAATGCACACGCACAAGACTACGAACAGATTATGGGAGGCATTGAAGGACACGACGTTGACGGCGTTAAGATGCCTACACAGATGGAAAACATACGCTTCTTCCTATCTTATCAGTGCAACTTTATGTACTGGAGATACTTCCTTTGGAACTTTGCTGGACGCCAAAACGACGTACAAGGATACGGAGAACCCGAACATGGAAATTGGATTACAGGTATCTCTTTCATCGATAATATGCTATATGGCGACCAAAACTTGCTGCCCGATGAGCTAAAAACAAACAAAGGACACAATGTTTTCTATTGTTTGCCACTCTTACTTGGTATATTTGGTCTGTTTTGGCAGGCATGGAGAGGACGCAGAGGTATACAACAATTCTGGGTAATCTTCTTCCTTTTCTTCATGACGGGACTAGCAATCATCATCTATCTTAACCAAACGCCAGGACAACCGCGTGAACGCGACTATTCGTATGCAGGCTCTTTCTACGCTTATGCTATATGGTGTGGACTCGGAGTTCTAGCCATTTACGACCGATTAAAGAAGCTAAAGCTGTCTGGAACAGCCGCTGCAGCCATTGCATCAATAGCATCTATCATCGTACCAATACAGATGGCATCGCAGACTTGGGACGATCACGATCGCTCAAATCGATACACTTGTCGCGACTTTGGACAGAACTACCTGAACTCTATGCAGGAAAAGGGCTATCCAATTGTATTCACCAATGGCGACAACGACACCTTCCCACTATGGTATAATCAAGATGTTGAAGGCGTACGCACCGATACTCGTGTATGCAACTTGTCGTATTTGCAAACTGATTGGTATATCGACCAGATGCGCCGACCTGCTTATACATCGCCAAGTGTACCTATAAAATGGAACCGACTCGACTATATAAGTGGTACAAACGAGGCTATTCCAGTGAGACCAAACCTAAAACAGCAAGTTCTGGATATGTATAAAGAGAATCCAGAAGAGGCTCGGAAGCAGTTTGGAGAAGACCCATTCGAGCTGAAAAACATACTAAAATATTGGGTACGCGCTAAGGAACCGCAGTTCCATGTCATACCTACCGATACCTTATATATGACTATTGATAAGGCAGCAGTACGCCGAAGTGGTATGATGATGCCTACCGATAGCATTCCAGACCGTATGGTTATCTCGCTCGCAGGTAAAGAAGACCTCTTTAAAAACGATATTATGATGCTCGAAATGATAGCCAATTGCAACTGGACTCGTCCACTTTATGTGGCTATTACTGTGGGGAGTGAGAACTTTATGAACCTCGGCGACAACTTTATACAGGAGGGATTGCTGAACCGTATTACACCTTTCAACACACGAAAAGGAGGTAGTTTCGACACTGAAAAGACCTATAACCTTGTAATGAATAAGTTCCGATGGGGAGGAGTGGCTACTAAAGGTATCTATCTTGACGAAACTGTAATGCGAATGTGCTATACACACCGTCGTGAAATGGCACAATTGGCAATGAATTTAATATTGGAAGGCAAGAAAGATAAGGCACTGAAAGTGCTCGAAAAAGCCGAAAAGGTGTTGCCAACTTATAATCTTCCACTTTCATTCTCGTATGTAAAGGGTGGTCCAATAATAGCCGATGCCTACTATATGTTAGGAAAAAAGGCTAAGGCAGAGGCAATGTATAACGAAATGTGGAAGACTTCTGCACAGTACATTCGCTACTATCTCAACCTGTCAGAGCGGTTATTCAATATCAGTATGAGCTCTTGTGCAATGCATTTGCAGATATTATACCAATATATAGACGCAAACAAGCAGAACAATCCACGCTGGGCGGAAGCTCATAACGCTGAGTTTATGGGTATGTTAAAGGCTTACGAAGCACGCGGAGGCAAGATGCAATAAGTAAAAGAGGCGGATTTTTATCCGCCTCTACCTATTTATAACATAACCAATCTATGAGATGAAATAAGTTAAAGCATATTTCTCATTATAGATTTGTATATGTATAAAGCAATAAAAGTAATTCTCTCGTGCTCAAAACACGAAGAATTTAATACTCATATAAATGTTTAATAGAACACAAAGAGTATACTTTGACGTATGTTTATAGAACAACCTGCACGCTGGATACGGTGGCTTTACCCACACGCATTGTGGCGAATGTCGCCCGATGACCATTCCGTTTATCTCACATTCGACGATGGTCCAATACCCGAAGCTACACCTTTCATTCTCGATACACTCGATAAATATGGGGCAAAAGCTACCTTTTTTATGGTAGGAGATAACGTTAGGAAGTATCCAGAACTATACGAAGAGGTGGTACGAAGAGGACATTTGGTGGGCAATCATACCTATCACCATCTCGGTTCGTTTAAACATTTCACGCTAACTTATGCTGTTGATGTTACCGAAGCCAATGCTCTTATCAAGTCTAAATACTTTCGTCCACCACATGGGTGGCTTCGTCATAGCGTCTATTGGTGGGTAAAGAAAAAGTACAGAGTGGTTATGTGGGACCTTGTAACACGCGATTATTCTAAATGGCTTACGGGACACGATGTTCTTCGTAACGTTCGTAGGTATGCACGCAATGGTTCTATCATTACGTTTCACGACTCATTGAAGAGCATCGACAAGCTTCATTATGCCTTGCCACGTGCTTTAGAGTGGCTAAAACACGAAGGATATGAGTTTAAAATATTCGAAGAAGGAGATTAAAGCTGAGGCTAAAAGTCTCGGCTTTTTTGCTTGTGGCATTGTACAAGCTATGCCTGTAGATGCTGAAACAGCTACTGCTGTGCGCCAGTGGATAAGCAAAGGCAGTCAAGCCACTATGGATTACATGGCAAACTACACCGAAAAACGACTTAACCCCTGCTTACTTGTACCGGGAACAAAGACTATTGTTTCACTCGCAATGAACTATGCACCTGCAAAAACTATGGCTGCTACAGAGTTTCAGCTTGCTGCATACGCCTACGGACAAGACTATCACGATGTAATGAAGACAAAGTTGCGACAGCTTGCTACTATTATCGCAAATAAATTTGATACTGACGAGGTTGAAAAACCAATAGGCGAAATACGCATTTTCGTTGATACGGCTCCCGTTTTGGAACGTTATTGGGCACAAAAAGCTGGTTTAGGGTGGATAGGAAAGAACCATCAGCTCATTATTCCTAAGGCTGGTTCAATGTTTTTCCTGGGAGAAATATTCTTACCATACGAGTTTGACAGCTACGATGTGCCTATGCCGAACCGCTGTGGTAGATGTAAACGTTGTATAAATGCCTGTCCCACGTGTGCAATATGCGAGGGAAAGAACTTTGAAAGTGAGCGTTGTTTATCGTATCAGCTAATAGAAAACCGTGGCGAACTATCGAAACAAGCAAAACAAACAATGGGAACAACCATCTATGGGTGCGACCGTTGCCAAACCGCATGCCCTTGGAACAAGTTTGCTACACCCAATACTACACCCGAATTCCAACCTAAATCTGAGTTACTTGCTATGACAAAAGCCGATTGGCACAACCTTACCATCGAACAATATCGTGCACTTTTCAAAGGCTCGGCTGTAAAACGCGTCAAATTCGACGGTTTAAAACGCAACATTTCTGCAACAGAATAAAGTTCAGGAAAGGGCTAAAAACCATAGAATATCCTAAGTTCATAACTACGAACCACACTTTTGGGTCTACAAAAACTACCTTTCTGACCTGCAAAAACCACCTTTTGGGTCTGCAAAAAACACTCTTTTTAAATTACAAAAACCACTCTTTTGAATTGCAAAAACTACCTTTTTGAATTGCAAAAATGGGGTTTTTACATTGCGAAAGTATGGGTTTTATTTTTTGAATGTTGTGTTGTTGCAATCCGTCAGCAACATTATTGGCAGGCTGTCAGCAGCTGTAGGGGCAGATTTATTGCGCCCGCATATCGGAATACACCCACAAAATGACGAACGGAAACACGTGTGCGGTGAAATGGATACACGTATACAATAATGTGGAAATGCGTATTCGGTGAAATGGATATGTGTATTTATTTATGTCAGAATACGGGCGCGATGAATCGGTCCCCTACGCCTAGCGGAGTGTTTCGTGGTTATTTCGTAGGTGAATGTTGGGTGTTTACGGAGTATTTCGTGGTTATTTCGTGGGTGTTCGTTGCATTATTAACAATCCGTTCGAAGCGAAATGGCAGGCTGTTAGCAGCCGTAGGGGCAGATTTATCGTGCCCGCATATCGGAATACACCCATAAAATGACGAACGGAAACACATGTGTGGTGAAATGGATACACGTATACAATAATGTGGAAATGCGTATTCGGTGAAATGGATATGTGTATTTATTTATGTCAGAATACGGGCGCGATGAATCAGCCCCTACGCCTGGCGGAGTGTTTCGTGGTTATTTCGTGGGTGAATGTTGGGTGTTTACAGAGTGTTTCGTGGTTATTTCGTAGGTGAATGTTGGGTGTTTACGGAGTGTTTCGTGGTTATTTTGTGGGTGTTCGTTGCATTATTAACAATCCGTTCACAGCGAAATGGCAGGCTGTTAGCAGCCGTAGGGGCCGATTTATCGTGCCCGTGTATACGTGCTCGCCACACATTCGTAAAACGTTGGGGCACATTTGCAATCCGTTTGAAACACATTTATGTAATGTTCGCAACGTGTTCGTTATCTGTGTGTTACATATTCGCCGTGTAAAAGTATGGTTTTTGCGTTGTAAAAGTATGGTTTTTAGCATGCAAAAACCACACTTTTAGCTTGCAAAAACTACCTTTTTAAATATCGAAAGTATGTCTTCTGCATTTCAAAGTAAAAACCTTTGATAACAAAATAAAATATTTTAGAAACATAAACAAATGCTTTTCACACTACATAACAAAGCAAATATGCACAAAAAAAGGTACTCCGAACAAAGCAGAATACCTTCTAATAATATGGAAAAATCTTTAAAGTTCCAATTAACGACATATAAAGTTGAAATCGGAATCGAACTGTTTGGGGTGCCGCCCTATAAGAACGGTATTCAATAAACAGTTAGCAACAATCTCTTCTTTACTTAAATCAACCTTCGGATCTATACGTACATCTTTCCCTAACAATACCTCCCATGGTCCGTTAAAGTTACTATCATCGGCACCAAAGAACATTTCGTTCGAGTCAGGATCCTCCATTAACTGGTAATGAATGTACTTTTTCGATGGAACAGGAGTGATATTTAATAGCAATTCATAGGCATTCTGGAAAGCATTACGCTGATGGCGTGCCTTTGGAAACATTAATCCGATGTATGGAAATATCTCTTCGAACTCGTAAGCTTGGAAGTATTCTTTTAGTTTCATCGTACTATTGCCTATCCTAAACTTAGAACTTAGCCATTTTTATAGCTACAATTGCACATTCATCGCCCTTATTTCCAAGCTTTCCACCACTTCTATCCTTAGCTTGTTGTAGGTCGTTTGTTGTAAGTAGACCATACACTATAGGTATTTCTGCCGTAGCATTGAGGCGTGAAATGCCATAAGTTACTCCCTGGCAGATATAGTCGAAGTGTGGAGTTTCGCCTCTAATAACGCTCCCAAGTATGATAATAGCATCGTAACCTCCGTTTAGCGTCATCTGGTGAGCACCATAAACCAATTCGAAACTACCTGGAACAGTCTTCACATGTATGTTTTCAGGAATGGCACCATGCTTCTCCAGCGTTCTAACAGCACCATCAAGGAGTGCTCCAGTGATATCTGGATTCCATTCAGACACTATTATTCCGAAGCACATATTACTTGCATCGGGGACTGAAGCGAGGTTGTAGTCAGATAAATTGTGTAATGCTGTAGACATTTCTGAGTAGAAATTAGTTGCTTGCACGCTCAATGTACTTATCAATATCCTGATACATTGGAGACGTTACATACTTTGTTTTAATTTCTTGATATAGTTTTAGGGCATCGGCTTTCTTGCCTTCGCTTTCTAAAATGATACCTGCCTTTCTCAATGCCAATGGTGCTATGCTGATATTAACACCTTCAAAGCCTTTTGCATTTGCCATATCGGCAGCCTTTTTAAAGCTTTCTACTGCCTTATCGTTCTGGTTATTATTGGCATAAATATCTCCAAGAGCCATCTGAGAGGCAGGACTAATAATCTGATCGTTAGATGTTGAGAACTTCTGAACGTACTCTAAGGCTTTCGCCCAATTGGGTTTTTCTTGGTGAGCATAGCATAATCCGACATAAAGATTGGCAAGATTGCCTGCATCGGTACTACTATAATCGCTTTGAACCTTCTGAAAAGCCTTGAGAGCTTGGTCGTATTGCTGTGCTTGGAAGAGCTTTTGAGCTTGTGCTAACTCGGTACTTGCATCTTCTTCCTGTGGTTCTACGATGAAAGTTCTATATAAGAAGAACCCAGCAACTACTACAAGGACTGCTACTATAGCAATGATTGCGGTTTTTCCGTGCCTCATAAAGAAGGCTTCCGACTTGTTGAGGGTTTCTTCGTATGTGCCCTCTGCTTTTTTGTTTACCATGTTTGTTTATATTATTTTATTATTTTCGCTTTGTCGTTGCAACACTATTGATTGCTAAAAGTTGATATAACGTGGCAAAATTACGTATTTTCTTGCACATATTGAAATATATTTCGTTTTTTTTTAAGGTTGATATTAAAAAGAGCGCCCTTCTATTTTAGGACGCCCTTTTATATTGTTTAATATGCAATATTCCTTATTTTACTGCTATTTTCTTTGTTATTATTCCGTTAGTTGTTGCTATTCGCACTACATAGATGCCATTTTGTATGGGCAAGTTAATGGTATTTGCAATGTTAGATGTGCCGAATAGCTTTCTGCCAGCTATGCTATAGACATCTATACGACATACTTTCTGTGTATTGTTAATGCAAATTGTGTTGCCGTTTATAGTGCAATCTACTTCTGTTTCGTTGGTTTGAACATTTTTTACACCTGCTTTTGTATCTATATAAACTATTTGTGTGTTGTTGCCAGCAAGGGGAACTTCTTGTCCATACGCCTTTCCTTTGGGGCGATATTCGGCATAAAGCAGATACGTACCGGGCTTTAATGCTGCATCGGGAGTTAGTGCGAAGGTGTATTCTGCGCTTTTTCCTTCGTCTAAACTTATTGTTTTCATAAACGCTAACATACCTCCTGTGCGAGTAAGAGGGCGCAAACGTACATAAAGAGGTACTCCCTTCACTGTTTTTCGTGCTGTTATTTTAATCTTAAAGTTGTCTGTTCGCTTTCCATTTTCTAAGTCTGTGGTTGGAATTGTGAACTCTGTGCATGCTATTTCTATGGCTTCGTTGTCGAGAACCTCTAGTGTATATTCTTTCTTTTTGCCTCCCATAGGTGTTTCTACACCGTTTACCACATAGTAAGGGACTAGCAAATACTTACCTGGAGCTAAGTCTAAACGAGACGAATATACCCCTTTTGCCAGTTCCATCTTCTTATAATTAGCTTCTTTAGTCTGCACAATATCGTACATTTTACTATGGTCGGCAACGTCTATTGCCTTCATTAGCAATGCCGAAGTGCCTGCTGCACCGTAGTTTTGTGCGTTTTGCAGAATGGCAATAATATCTCCTTGCTTTACAGCTGCGTTATTTTCTTTATTGCTACTGCTTATCCACAGCATCTCACCGTCCTGATAAAACACTGGTGTTGTTACCTCTTCGCGTACCTCAAGTATATTTTCTTCGCTAAAACCAGGTACGAATGGGTAGTTCTCCCACATTGCAATTCGTTCTCTGTAGCGTTGTTTCTCTTCTTCGGTAGCATCGTCTTTAGGTTTAGAAACATTCACATTCTTTTCAAAAGCCGATACTTTGTATTTACCAGAAGGCATATCTTCTGGTAGTTCGCATAGCAATTGTATAGTCTTTTCGCTATTATCATAAACCTGATGGAATGTTTTTTTATCGTCCTCGTGCACGTAATAAACTTTCGAATCGTTGTTTACGTCTGTGAATTTGAGCCATATATGGTTTAGAATAAAGTCGTTGCTATTATTCTTTAGCACGAGTGTGAACTTGCCAGAACCTTTTGCGTGCAATTCGTTTTCTGCCGTAATAGGTTTCACAAGTGTTACATTTGGCACAGGTTCGTTTTGTTTTACGCTTACAATAGTGTTGTTCTTCACTGTTGCTGCTGCATAATTTGGCAGGTTGTTAGGGCAAAGCACCAACTGCCAATCGTTACTATTGTCGGCTTTAACGGCAAATTGTATGCTGTAATCGCTACCATCTGGCACATTATTTTCTATGTTTTTATGTATCCAATTACTAATGTAGTAGCCTGTAGTATAGAGATTTCCGTCTAGCTTTACGGCATCAAACACTTTGTCGTCTTGCTTTAAAATGGCTTTTACTTCTTTATTTTTATCCAACAAAACAAGTGCAACTTTCCCTGTAAACTTATCGCAATCGTGGCTATCAATGCGTTGCATTCCAAGTATTTGCCCTTCTGCTTCAACCACAGATAGTCTGCTTGAGCCAAAAATAGCCCATTGTTTTTTGCCTGGATTGGCACTATCGAGAGGCTTTATACCCGTAATTATTTCTTGCTGAAGGTTATATCCGCCGCCATTAGCTCCAATTCCGAGTGCATAGGGTTCGAGAGCGTTCACTCTAAAGTATCCGTTACTCTTGCCATACCAGCCCCAATTAAAGTGGAAATAGTCTTCGCTGTCGTATCCATCGCACACAAAAGCGTGTCCGCCTTTACCATCTTCGTTCGAAGCTGAGTAGAAAACGGGACGTCCTGCATCTAGTTCTGTCTTTATCATAGCTATCCATTGCGGTGTAGAATAGTACTCGCGCTTTTTATAGGCTATACCTGTGTCGTATCCAAAGTGGTTTACCAGTGCGCCAGTAACGGCTTGCGAATAGGCTCCAGCCTCTCCACTGGGCATAAAAGACATGTGTACGCTAAATGCTGCAAGGCTGCTTAGTGTGGCAACCATATTATTTTCGGTTTCATCGGCATTATCAATCTCTAACCGTTCGGGCATTTTTGTCCAATCGAAAGTGGCTGATGCAAAATCTACAATGTGTTTTTTACCAAGATTATCGGTGTAAGTCATATTGCCAGTTCCCTGCATTGGCCATTTATAGTAGCGCATAATTTGTGCCATTGCGGTAGCTACACACCCCACATAATATCGTTCTTTGGGGTTGTTTTCGGTTGCTTTGCGTTCTGGCATCTTGTTAAAGAATGGTGCATCTTGCCCCCATTGAATGTTTTTTAGTAGTGGTTTCACCTTCACTTCGCCGTGTGGTGCCACTCGTTCGTCTTCTTTTACGAAGTCGGTAGAGCCTGTACGCTGTTGGTTTTCAATGGTACGTGCAAACATTTGCATCATAGTTACAACGTTATCGGGTGCTCCTTCCAAATCGAAGGTACCATTATCGCTATATCCTATGATGTTTCCGATGGCGTCATCGCCTGATACAATAACAAATCCACCGTTGTTTTCTACATTATAAATATAGAAAGGTGCATACGAAGGTGTGGTGGGTGCACTGGGCAACAACCTTTTTGGCAGTGCCATTAGGGTTGTTTTAACATTCCGTTGAAGTTTTTTTGCAAAGAAGTTTTGTGCTATGCGTTGTGCCTCTGTCCGTGAAATTCGTTCGGCAAAGGCAGGTATTGCGAGTATCGCAAATAGCAGCAAAAGATTTAAACTACGTTTCATGCTTTTAAATTTAGTTGTAACTATTTGGTTTTATGATAAGTATTGTGAATTGATAAGAGCTTTAAGTCTGTCTGTTTTGCAGTGTGTTTAGGTTTGTTTTAGCTCTTTTCTCGTTCTTTAAAGCGTGCGTTCTCTCATTGTTTCAATGCCTAAGCACAGCTAACATTGTACGTTTTTTTGAACGAGAACAATTCTTTTAGCCAATGTAAGTCTTGTTTTTGCAGTGCTCAAACAAGCTTAATTGCAAAAAATTGCCTTATACAGGTTCTCAATCTGCGGTGCAAATATAACCTTTTATTCTTAAATAAGTATAACATAAGGTAAATAAAGCATTATTATAAGTGTTTTTTAACATTCCAATAAATTGAATATGAATATATAAAATTGTTTTCGTGTATATATGCAAACATACGTATCGTTGCGCTGTAATATATCTTTCTGAAAGTCAAATCGTTACAAAGGCATTTCAAAAAGGGGGTTTTTGGCGTGCAAAAAGGGGGTTTTTATAATGCAAAAAGGGGGTTTTTGCAAGGTAAAAACCTATCTTTTGTTTTTCGGTAGAGTATCTTTCACAATATATGCACCATAAATATGCAGAAATGTGCTATTGTTGTTGCTGAATAAATTGGGTACTATTGTCTACAAAATAAAATAAAAATGCGATGCATTCGTTCGGAATACATCGCACTACTATATATTGTTTCACCACTATTGAGGCTAAAACAATGAAATGAAAAAGAGTTGTTAATAAGCGTGATCGTCGTCCTCAATCTCCTGACGGTCAATCTTTTTGCTATCAATACTGCGCCAAGCACAGAAGATATAACCCAAAACAAATGGTGCAATCAGGCTTGCATAGAACATTGCGGTGAGGGTAAACTCGCTCGAACAACTGTTCTTAATAGTTAAAGAACTCTGTAATTCGGCAGTAGAAGGATAGTATGCTGTGTTGTTATAGCCTGCTATAAGGAACAAAACTATTACAACTAACACCACGCCAATGCCTGTTGGCCAAATGCCTTTTATGTAGTTTTTTTGCAAAAGTGTGCGTATTATGCCAAAAAGCACCAACAACACGCCCACCAAAAGCACAAGAGCCAAGTACCACATATCTATAAGATTGTGCAAATACTTCATTTCTTCCATTACTATGGCACCTTCTGCATTTACCGCATAGCCACTACCAAGAAGGGTTTTGCCCAAGAATGCAAGGAAAAACACAAGGAACAGTATGGTGTTTACAAGCAATTGCGGACGAATGCGTGCACGTATGGCATCGTCGGACACATTATTATTAATATAAAGAATGCCCAACACGCGTGCGAGAAACACAACGGCAATTCCAAAAACAACCACCCATGGGTTCAATAACACGTCTAATCCGCGTGAAGCATTAGCCCAATGAGAGATAACAGGCTGCATACTGTTTACTATATTAGCCTTTTCTACCATGAAATTAGACCCTGTAAAGAAGGTTGCAACGGCACCGCCAAGCAACAATGGTCCTACTATACCATTTATAATTAGGCACGTTTGGAAGGTTTTTACACCCAAAAGATTACCTGCTTTGTTCTGAAACTCGTAGCTAACAGCCTGAATTATGAACGAGAAAAGAATGATAATCCACACCCAATAAGCCGAACCGAAGCTGGTAGAATAGAACAATGGGAACGAAGCAAAGAAGGCTCCGCCAAACGTTACCAGGGTAGTGAAAGTAAATTCCCACTTACGTCCTGTAGAGTTTACCACCATACGGCGTTCTACATCGGTCTTTCCTAATTGAAAAATCATAGAGTTTGCTCCCTGCACAAACATCAAGAAGACAAGCAATGCCCCTAAGAGTGCAATTAGAAACCACCAATAATGTTGCAAAAAATCGTATGTCATAGCTGCGGTCCTTTCTTTATTTGTTTACACATAATACTTATTTCTACTAGAAGCATAGCCGTAAATAGGAATAAGAACAAGAAGAATGTAAGTGCAACACTCCCACTATTGAGGTCGCTAACAGCTGCCCATGTAGGCAACATATCCTGTATTGTCCAAGGCTGACGCCCAAATTCGGCTACCAACCACCCACATTCGCTAGCAATATATGCCAACGGAATAAGTGCAACGCCCACAATTTGCAATAGACGTGGACGGCTTATATCCTTTCTATAAAGCACAAACAGGATAATGGCAAACACCAAAATGAACAATGCTCCTAAGCCTACCATAAAGCGGAATGCCCAGAAATTGATACCAATAGGTGGCACAGTTTGGTCTGCATTCTTAATGTAGCCATAACCAAAGTACTTCATGTTCTCCTTCAAAGTCTTTATATTGGCATCTGTTTTCTGTCCTCCACGATAGGCTTTAAGGGCTTCTATGGCTTGTTTTCCACGTATAATTTTCTCTTTAAGTGGTAGTTCTACCGTGCCATCGTCCTTTGTGTAACCATTAATAATGTTACGAATACCAGGCACATAACCGTTAAAATCGCGTGTAGCAAGGAACGAAAGCACCTTAGGAACAGCAATTTTCATTGGTGGTTCTGTCTCTTTTGTGTAGTCGGGCTGTGCAAATGGATTCACAAGAGCCACCCCCGTAAGAGCTTCTCCCCTGCCTCCTTCGTACAAAGCCTCCATTGCTGCAAGCTTCATAGGCTGATGTTGTGCCACAAGATAAGCCGATTCGTCGCCAGCAACGGCAGTAAGCAACGACGCACATAGTCCTACAGTAGCGCCAACCTTTAGACTTTTGCGCGCAAAGTCTACATGTCGCTTCTTCAAAAGGTACCAACAACTAACGCCAACACAGAAAGCTGCACCCAAAACCCATGCAGATGTAACGGTATGGGTAAACTTATTCACAGCCATAGGGCTTAAAGCAACTTCCCAAAACGAGGTCATTTCGTTACGCATGGTGTCTGGATTGAATTCACAACCCACAGGATTCTGCATCCAAGCATTGGCTACAAGAATCCACCAAGCCGATATTGTGGCGCCAATACCCGTAAGCCAGGTAGACGCAAGATGGAATCCGGGCGACACTTTCTTCCACCCAAAGAACATAACAGCCACGAAAGTAGATTCCATAAAGAAGGCTAACATACCCTCAATAGCTAGCGGAGCACCGAAGATATCGCCTACAAACCAAGAGTAATTACTCCAATTGGTTCCGAATTCGAACTCCAATATGATGCCAGTAGCTACTCCCATAGCAAAGTTAATACCGAAAAGACGTTGCCAAAACTGCGCCGTCTTTTTCCAAAACATCTCTCCCGTACGATAATAGTACGTTTCCATAATCCCCATAATGAGAGCAAGACCAAGTGTTAGCGGCACAAACAGCCAGTGATAAATGGCTGTTAGCGCAAACTGAGCACGCGACCAGTTCACAACATCGGGGTCGATGGTTAATAATAGATTTCCCATTTCTTAATAATATAACTGTTAGAATTTATTTATAGTTCCCTCGTTTATTCTCATTTCTACACATAACAGATGCTTAAACACACCATACAATTTACTATATACACCATAACCAATTCACATATTCTATAATAGTAGGCTTTAAAAAGTCTCTATCCATAACATTTAGTTGCGCTTTAACATTTCCTTTTCAACGAATTTTGCTTCATCACCACCCTTAGAATGCTCTTTTATAAAGTTCGGAAAAAAGAACAATTTTAGGACAAAAAACATAATAAAGAGCTTTATTAATATTACAAGCCATAGTGTTTTGCCAAGCGTCATACTACGAAATCCATCGTAGTATAAGTCAAAAACCCTATATATAAAGCCTCTTTTGCGCATTTAATGTAATTGTTTCGTAATGTGTACTATATACAATTGTATGGTGCAAAAGTAAGAAATAAAAATAAAACTTAGGCATTTTTTCTTTTATTTTACCCACTTTAACGAAAATAAAGAAATAATAAAGCTATTTATTTGGGGCGATATTACAAATAGTTTACCTTTGTATTAAGTTACAGAAGATAGTACTATCAAGTGCCAAGCAAGGTTTAATTTAGTACGAATTAAGTTTTTTGAACTACAAAATATAGGTTGCTTTAAGGTACAAAACCAACTGTACGAAATGTAAAAACCATACTTTTGGAATGCAAAAACCATACTTTTGGAACGTAAAAACCATACTTTTGGAATGCAAAAACCATACTTTTGGAATGCAAAAACCATACTTTTGGAACGCAAAAACCATACTTTTGGAATAAAAAAATGGCAGTATTAGATATAGAATAGAACTTTATGATAAAACGAACGTTGCTTTTCAGCATATTTTTAGGTGCTGTTAATTTTGTTTTTTCGCAAGAAATGGCTTCTATTATACAGGAAAAACCACTGAGAAGGCTGGGAATACAGCCCTCAATTGCGCAAGAAACAATAGGCGAAAAACATAAAGTGCAAACTTCGATGGCACAAGAAAACACTGCAATAACGCAGGAAACAGCTGCCGATAAGATGGAAAACGGAACGGCAGAAAGCCAAGAAGTGATTGCAGAAAGACGCAATGTGCTGTCGTTAAAGCGTTGTCGTGAACTGGCTTTGGCTAATAATAAACAGCTGGCAATATCTAAATTGACTGCTCAAATAGCCGAAAATACGCACAAAGCAGCCAAAACTAAGTATCTACCACGTGTTACTGGTATGGCAGGATACGAACATTTGTCGCGCGAAATATCGCTTCTGAACGATAAACAAAAGCAAACTCTCTCTTCATTAGGGTCTACAACAGTAGGTCAGGTAGGCAGTCAGATTGGTCAAACCATTGGTCAGCTGCAACAACAAGGCTTCATTTCGGCTCAAGCAGCCCAACGATTAGCCGATGTTTTAGGTGGTATTACAACGCCACTATCCCAAGCAGGCAACAACATTGGTGAGACAATACGACGCGGATTGCGTACAAACACAAAGAATATGTATGCTGCTGGCATTATGGTTACGCAGCCTATATATATGGGAGGAGGCATAAAAGCACTCAACGACATAGCTACCATTGGCGAAGAGTTTGCTCAAAACGATATAAAACTAAAGCAACAAACAGTGCTTTTTGCCGTTGATAATGCATATTGGCTTATTGTTTCGCTCCAAAAAAAGTCGATACTGGCTATACAATACCGCAATCTAATAAGCAAGCTGCACGATAATGTAACTAAAATGTACGATGCCGGCGTTGCAACAAAGGCTGATGGACTGAAGGTTTCGGTAGCTGAAAACACCGCAAACCTTACCATTTCGGAAATAGAAAATGGCATTTCGTTAGCGAAAATGGCACTTTGTCAGCTTTGCGGACTGCCACTTTTAATGCTCGTCCAGAGGTACGAATACTACAAAATACAGTAGATATTACCAAACAAAACACCAAAATAATACAAGCACTTTATCGTCCACACCTAGCCTTAACAGCAGGTTATACCGTATCGAACCCCAATGCTTTCAACGGATTTGAGCAGAAATTCAAAGACATTTGGAGTGTTGGACTGGTGTTACACGTACCCATTTGGAACTGGGGAGAAGGCAAATACAAGGTGAGAGCCGCTCGAACAGCTACCCAAATGGCACAAATGGAACTGAACGACGTACGAAACAAGATTAGATTAGAGGTAGAACAAACTCGCTTCCGCCTTAAAAATGCCAACAGTCGCCTGGCTACGGCTAACAAGAATATGGCTTCGGCAGAAGAAAACCTACGTGTTGCCAACCTCGGATTTAAGGAAGGGGTAATGACAGTTACCGATGTTATGCAAGCACAAACGGCATGGATGTCGGCAAAGACTGCCATTGTTGATGCCGAAATAGATGTTCGAACCGCACAAGTAGCACTTAAAAAGGCACTCGGAGAACTGTAGAAGCTTTAGCAAACAACCACTATTGTTACACAAGAAAGTGGATTTTCAAGCTGAAAAATATTATTTTAGAACTATAATAGAAACAAAACAAACATAACAAAGACATTCATTATGTCAGCAAAATCGCAACATAACAACATTCTTTTAGCCATTCTGGGCTTTGCCAGTGTAGTAATATTAGTGGCAGTAATAGGCTATTTCACCTTAGGAAAGGACGAAGAGATTATTCAAGGCGAGGTTGATGTCAGCGAATATCGTGTAGCTTGCAAACTACCAGGACGTATTACAGACATCAAAGTAAAGGAAGGCGACTACGTACACAAGGGACAAGTGCTCGCTGTACTATCCATTCCTGAAATGAATGCACAAGAGAACGTAGCCAAAGCTACTGCCGGTGCAACCGAAGCTCTAAGCGATTTGGTGGAAGAACCCAATAGACAAGAGCTGATTACAGCAGCTTACAATGTTTATCAGCAGGCTATTACCGCCAACGACATAGCAGGAAAGACCTACGGACGACTACTTCGACTTTTCAACGAGGGGGTTATTTCGGCTCAAAAACGCGACGAAGCTGAAGCAGCATATAAAACTACGCAGTCAGCAGTGGACGTTGCGCGTGCTCAATACGACCTTGCAAAGAGCGGAAAACGTAAGGAAACCAAACAAGCAGCCAAGAAACAGGCACAAGCAGCACGCTCTGCAGTAGACGTTGTTAGGTCGTTTTTAAAGGAAACAGTACAAAGAGCTACTGCCGATGGGGAGGTTTCTACTATCTATCCAAAGGTTGGCGAGTTGGTAGGACTAGGAAGTCCGATTATGAGTATTGCTATGACGAACGACGTTTGGGTTACTTTTAACATTCGCGAAGACCAGCTTAATGGTATGAAGGTGGGCACAAAGCTGAAAGGTTTCCTACCTGCATTCAACAAAAATATAGACTTACAGGTTACGTCTGTTAAGGATCAGGGTTCGTATGCTGTATGGAAAGCAACAAAAGCAAACGGACAATACGACCTTAAAACCTTTGAAGTAAAGACAAAACCCATAACAAAAGTAGATGGAATGCGCCCTGGTATGTCGGTCATATTAAAGAAATAGCATCGTAATAAGATGGAAATTACATCTTAAAAATACAGAAGCTACTATACCAAAAAGTGGAAGTCTATATATAATAAGGTGGAAATAGTTTTCTAACAAAATAGATATAACTCTCCCGTAAAATAGCAAAAGCAACAAAACCTGCCTACATTGGTTTTGCATATAGCCTGCTTTTTACTTAAGAAAGAGAGAAAAACAAAACAAAAAAAACGGCTCAATCGTGTTCCGACGCATTATAAACATAGCGGCAAGAGAGGTAGATCAGCTTGTACATACACCCATCTACCTGTTCTGTATGGTGATTTTTCCTATTATCATTCTTATTTTTTTCACATCGCTAATGAGTTCTGGGCAACCCGAAAAGATGCCTTGTGGTGTGGTAGATAACGACAATTCGGCTGTAACACGTACACTTATACGCCGATTAGATGCCTTCCAAAGCACAAAAGTAGTAGCCCATTACACAAACGTAAACGAGGCGCGGCGTGCCATTCAGCAGGGAAAAATATACGCATATCTATATATTCCAGAAGGAACAACCGCAAAACTTGTTAGTGGAAGACAGCCTACAGTGTCGTTTTATTATAGCAACGTTACATTGGTAGCAGGGTCGTTGCTCTTCAAAGACCTTAAAACCATCACCACACTCGGCTCGGCTGCCATTGGTTCGGCTAAGCTTCAGATGTTAGGAAAGACCAATAGAGAAATAAAAACTACCCTTCAGCCTATAGCACTCGACGTGCATACCATTGGAAATCCGTGGTTAAGCTACAACATTTACCTCTCTACCATTATGGTGCCAGGTGTGTTTATGCTATTCATGCTACTAATTACGGTCTACTCTATAGGCACTGAACTAAAGTTTGGACGGTCTAAAGAGTGGATGCAAATGGCAGGAAAGAACATTTTTATAGCACTTTCGGGCAAATTGTTACCACAGTTTCTTGTATTCTTCAGTATGTTTTTGTGTTACGAATGGTATGTTTATGGGCACTTAAACTTCCCCCACCCCGGTGGAATTTCCAAGATGTTGCTTATTGCTTTGCTCACCGTTACAGCGGCACAAGGGTTTGGTGTGTTCGTATTTGGACTAATGCCATCGCTCCGTATGTCTATGAGTGTTTGCTCATTATGGGCTGTTGTGGGGTTCTCAGCATGTGGAGCAACCTTCCCTTTGTTTGCTATGGACTCGCCAATTATAGCTTTAGCGCAGCTCATACCCCTCCGACACTATTATATGGTATACCAAATTGCCGTCTTCAATGGCTATCCTCTCATTAACGCATGGCCACATGTGGTGGCTCTCGTTGCCTTTGCGGCTCTGCCATTGCTTACTGCACGCAACATAAGGAGGGCTATGTTAGAGTATGTTTACATTCCTTAGTGCACATAAAAGTGCCATTCATTGTATGCTACATTGTACAAACGAACAGAAAATAGATAGTAAAAGATTCAACAAAAAGGCAAGTTTCCTATTGTAAAAGCAAGGAAGAAAAACGAGCTTATGGAGAAAAAAACAAACAGTAGGCATACAAATGCCAACAGCAATTTAATTGTTTCTATCTGCTACATTTGGTGGATTGAAATGAAGAATACCATTAAAGACGAGGGTGTTCTTATATTCTTCGTACTCGTTCCGTTGCTCTACCCGTTGCTTTATTCATGGATTTACAATAACGAAGTGGTGCGCAATGTGCCCGTTGTAGTGGTAGACCAGTCGCATACAGCTACTTCGCGCCAGTTTGTTCGTATGGTTAATGCATCTCCCGATGTGGAGGTGGCTTACTATTGCAACAGTTTGCCCGAAGCAAAAACCGTTGTAGAACAGCAAAATGCCAATGGTATTATATATTTACCAAAGAACTTTGAGCAAACATTAAACCGAGGAGAGCAAGCCCATATAAGTGTTTATTGCGATATGAACCTTATGCTTGCCTACAAAGCAATATACCAAACAAGCCTTGCTGTAGCCCTCGAGATGGGAAAAGAACGGCAAAAAGATATGATAGGAAATATTACCGTACGCGACGAACAGGTGAACACACAACCGTTAGAGGTGGTAGAAGAACCCATTTTTAACGTTACTGGAGGTTACGGAAATGCCATTCTGCCGGGTGTGTTAATACTTATTCTACAACAAACCCTGCTACTTGGCATTGGTCTTTCGGCAGGTACAGCACGCGAAAACAATCGCTATCAAGACCTTGTCCCCATCAGCAAACACCATAATGGCATATTTAAGATAGTGCTGGGAAAGTCGCTTTGCTATTTCATGATATACTGTGTGGTGGCTGCTTACATTACTTTAGCCGTACCACACATATTCCATTTCACCATGTTGGCACAGCCTGCCGACCTTATTGGGCTGCTTGTACCCTACCTTTTATCGGTTATTTTCTTTGGAATGACACTCTCGTGCCTTGTTCGACACCGCGAAAACGTAATGTTGCTTGTGGTGTTTACGTCCATTCCTTTCCTATTTTTAACAGGCGTTAGCTGGCCTCGCACCAACATTCCTGCCATTTGGGAAAGCATAGCATGGCTCATTCCTTCAACATTTGGCGTACGCGGCTTCCTTAGTTTGTCGTCTATGGCAGGCACGTTAGACGACATTCGCACCGAAGTGTTTGCACTTTGGACACAAGCCATTGTCTATTTCTTCATTACGTGTATGGTGTATCGCTACCAAATTATTAGTGCACGGAAACACGCTATTGCCCATGTGGGACGAACAAAAGACAAAATTGAGAAGGCACGAACGGCACGAAAGCAACAGGTTTCTGACAACAAAGGCACACAAAACGCACACAGCGAGGAAACACCAAAATAGTTATTACAACCGAGAAATACACACTATAGAAAGCAGCTAATATATCGCAGCATTGTAAGAGTGCCGAAGCCAAAAAATAAAAACCCCCTTTTTGCAGTGCAAAAACCATACTTTTGCAATGTAAAAACCCCCTTTTTGCACGCCAAAAACCATACTTTTGCAACGCCAAAACCATACTTTTACACGGCGAATATGTAACACACAGATAACGAACACGTTGCGAACATTACGTGAATGTGTTTCAAACAGATTGCAAATGCATATCGAATATATATATGCGGGCACGATAAATCTGCCCCTACAGCTGCTGACAACCTGCCAATAATGTTGCTGACGGATTACAACAACACAACATTCAAAAAACAAAAACAGCCCCCATTCTAACAAAAAAATACAAAAAGATTTACTTTCTTTCAGCATTTCTTTTTTTAAAACCAAACTTTCTATATCTTTGCAACGGAGTTTAGGATAACAGAAGAATACACCTTTCAATAGTAAAAAAGCACATTCGTTATGCTATCCTTGTCTACCACTAAATAAAAAAGGTAATATCACACAAACAAAGAAAGGATTTAACATGACGAAAGAGAAGTTTTTTGAAGCTATGGGTTGGGTAGGTATGGTAACATCTATACTAATGTACGTGTTCTATTTCCCGCAAATATGGAACAATTTGCACGGCCATAAAGGTATATTCATACAGCCTTTTATGGCAGGAGTAAACTGTACGCTATGGGTTTGCTACGGTTTGTTTAAGGAAAAACGCGACTGGGCACTTGCCATAGCCAACACTCCAGGCATTATTCTTGGGTTCATTGCTGCATTTACAGCACTCTAAAATAAAAGTTTACTATGATTATTGCATAGCAAACAACCATTTATAAAAATACATTCGGCACCTTCTAAAAACAGAATTTGCCGAAAACCATAAAGGCAGACTCGTTTGTTTACATCTTCAGAGTCTGCCTTTCGTTTTGTCTTCTCCTATTCTGTATAAAACTTTATTAGCTTTGTAATGGCACGTTGGCACACCGGACAGAAGTTAGGATTTTGGTTTGTGCGCATTCTACAGTCGGGATAGGCGCGGTAAACCCCGTGTTTTGTATATCCAGCAGGCTCGTATGCACCTATTTTCCATAGCTTTTGGTTAGCATTAGGCCTATCAAGGTCGGCTGGTTGTGGCGTTGGCACGGGCGTACCAGGTGTTACCATATCGCTCCACTTAGACTTAAAGTCTACCAAAGTAGTAAGATTGGCTTCCCATGGCTCTATATCGTGCGGATACATAGGTATATCGTCGTAGCCATACTCATCGCCAAGCCCTGCAAAAGAGTGTCCAAACTCGTGCACCACTACAGGTTTAAAAGCAGAATGTCGTACCATTGAGAGGTTATACGAGTTAAGAATGCCACCGCCACCATAGTTTTCGGTGTTCACCAACACTATTATGTGTTCGTAAGGTGTACCTGCCAACCAGTTGTGAAGGGTTTTAAGGTGCAACGTAGTAAGGTATCTGTCGCTATAGAATGTATTAAAATTAGAGTGCAAAGCCGTGTTTTTCCAAATGCCTTTGCCCGGATTTGACGTACCACTTTCAGCCGATGGCGATTTAACAGCTATTACATTGAAACGGTTTCTCAATGCTTTAAACGGCTCGTGAGCAAACAAAGCTTCCATAGCCGTGCGGCAATCGTTCAAAAAGGTAGGCATTTCAGCCTCTGTATAGCCCTCTGCTATGTAGGCAATATGTATGCAACGTGTAGTGTCGGCAGCCTTTTGCAGTGTTTCATAGGGGGTTACGTGCTTTTCTCCAATACGTCTTATCAAAATATCGGTGGGCACAACGGTGTGCGTAAGCGATGTCATTACCTGTCTGCGGTTGTCAAACAGTTCAACCGTAACATCTACAGTATCTTTAGGAAATGGCACTAAAAAAACATTTTCAAACGACTTTGAGTTTGTTTTAGCCTCGTTGTAGGTAAGCCATTCCTGGAAAAGTGTAGAAAAAGAATTACGGTAGAGCACCTTATTTGTACCATGTTGGCGCACCGTAATATGTCCGTTGCCCTCTACAGGCAGTTCATTTAACCTTTGTTTCTTACCATACCAGTGTGGAATACGGCAGAGTTCGTCTACAGCAATGGCTTGATGGCGTGCGTTTCCTGCGAAATTGTAATCTAAACGCAACGTTGCATCTTCAAAATAACGTTGAAAATCTTGCGCAAAAGCAAATGTGCTAATAAGCAAGAACACCAATAGCAAATTTATTTTCCTCATATTTTAAATAGTATTTTCGTTTGTTTGCAAATTTAATAATATTTTTCTTATTCTGTCTTCACCTTATATATATTTATTAATAAAGGCACTTTTATTCGGTAAAAAATTGTATTTTTGCACAAAAGAATTAGCAATGAAGCACATATCTTGGGGATTTATAGGTTTAGGAGAAGCCACAGAACACAAGTCGGGAGCAGCTTTTAACGCTGTAACCGAATCGAATGTGGAAGCCATCTTCAGCGAAAATGCAGCCGATGCACGCACGTACGCCAACCAATTAGGCGTTCCTCACTGGTACACCGACGCACAATCGATGATAGATAACCCCAATATTAACGCCATATACATAGCAACTCCCCCTATAGCACATGCAGCATACGCCATTATGGCTATGCGTTCGGGAAAGCCATGCCTTATAGAAAAGCCCTTAGCAGCATCGTACGAAGACTGCGTTCGCATTAATCGTGTGTCAGAACAAACGGGTGTTCCTTGTTTCGTAGCCTACTATCGGCGCTATCTACCCTACTTTAAAACGGTGAAAGATATACTGCAACGGCACGTCATAGGTAAGGTTTTAAGCATACAAATACGCTTTGCCGTACCTGCAAACGAACTAGACGACAATGAAAATATAGACGAAAAGCCATGGCGATTGCAGCCACAAGAAGGCGGACGAGGCTACTTTTACAATTTAGCTCCACACCAACTCGACCTGCTTCAGTATCTTTTCGGCATCATTGTAAAGGCACATGGCTACACAGCAAACCGCACAGGGCACTACAAAGTGGAGGATACGGTGAATGCAGTGTTCCGTTTTGAAAGCGGACTTTGTGGGAGTGGATCGTGGAGTTTCGCCGCTCACGAAAGTGCAAAAGAGGATAGTATTGAGATATATGGCACAGAAGGACGCATTGTTTTCTCGGTTTACAACTACAATCCCATAACACTTTACACCAGCGAAGGTATGGAATGCTTCGATATAAAGAACCCACACTATGTGCAAGAACCACTTATAAGGGCTGTGGTACAAGACCTTCAGGGATATGGAAAGTGCGAAATTAACAGCATAGAAGCTACTCCCACTAATTGGGTAATGGACAGAATTTTAGGTATATACTAACACAATGGTTGGCAAAAATACTACTATTTGCTTACTTCTGTTGCTTTTTGTTAGCACAATAAAGGCAGAAAACAGCAAAGATACAATACAAAACAGGATAACAAAACTATGGAGCGATAGCACTGTATGGCAACTATCAGACTCCATTAAACACATGCCTAAACTACATTTGCACCAAACAGAGAAGGCTATAAACGTGGTAGGTGGAATTGATACTACTTATATAGAACCGCAAAAATATAACTTTACGGTTATGTTACAGAACACTAACAACTTTGAAATGTATGCTTTAAGTAGTAGAGAAAACTACCATCTTACTCTCGCACCCGAACCAACGGTAGGCATCGGACCCTATGCTGGGTGGCGATGGCTATTTCTTGGATACACGCTCGATATAAAACACCCTTTCTTTAACGGCTCAAAACAAAAGCGAAAAGAGTTCGATGTAAGTCTGTATAGTGCAAAAATAGGAATAGATCTCTACTATCGTAAAACGGGAAAAGACTTTAAAATACGCAGTTTATCGTTAGGAAAAAAGATAGAAACACACCCTATGGAGGGCATGGAGTTCGATGGTGTGGAGACAACAGTTAAGGGATTCAACATCTATTACATATTTAATCATAGACATTTCTCCTATCCTGCTGCCTTCAGTCAGAGTACAATACAACGCAAATCGGCTGGAAGTCCGCTCATTGGCATAGGTTACACAAAGCATACACTACGCATAGACTGGCCCGAATTCTATCAATTGGTTTACAAATACCTAAAAATGGAAGGACGATACGAGGACATTAAAGAGTCGTTAGAACGAGAAGAGCTACGCTATACTAACTTTACTGTGAGTGGCGGATATGCCTATAACTATGTGTTTGCACGCAATTGGCTGCTTGCAGGGTCGGCAATGCTGGGCTTTGCCTATAAACACAATCGAGGAAAAATAGTGGAAGAAAACTCCTCAAAGCATCGAATTATATCCGATAATATCGATTTCGATGGCATTGTACGCTTCGGATTGGTATGGAATAATATGAAATGGTATGCGGGAACAAGCATCATTATGCACGCATTCAACTACCATCGTAACGGATTTTCTACCACAAACCTATTTGGGAATATGAATATCTACGTGGGAATGAACTTTGGTAAACGTGGAAAAAGAAAGAAAATATAAACTTAAAACTACATTAGTATGAAGACTTTAAGGCTAGTTTTCTTGCTCGCAATGCCCATTTTGCTTTGGACAAACAGTATTGCTACACCCACTAATTATGGTTATCGACACATAATGGGTACTGCACAACAAAACGAACAAGGGGCTAAAAAAGGCTTGCAAACCGACTCTGCCAAAATAGAACAATTGCTTTCATCGCTAATTCCGCTACGTTCAGAACTTAAAAAAGAAGACTTAATAATAAAGGTAGCACGCATTTTTATAGGAACTCCCTACGTTGCACACACGTTAGACCGTAACAACGAGGAAACACTCGTGGTGAATATGCGTGGTATGGACTGTACTACCTATCTAGAAAATACCATTGCCGTGTTGCTATGCGTAGATAAAAAGCAAAGCAGTTTTGCCTATTTTAAACAAATGTTACAATACATTCGATATAGAAAAGGACAACTTTCGTACGAAAATAGACTACATTACTATGAATGGTGGGTAACCGATAACCAGCAAAAAGGTATTCTTCGCCAAATAGAAACGCCAAATCCGCCCTTCACAGCCACGCAAACGCTGAAGATAAACTATATGAGCGAAAACTATAACAGCTACTATATGCTGCGAAACAACCCCCAACGAGTGGCAGCACTAAAGAAAATAGAAGACCAAACCAACGGAACAAAGGTGCAATACATACCCAAAAGCCAGCTAAACAACACAGAACTGCTGCGCAAAGTGGTGCGCAACGGCGATATTATAGCCATTACCACACGCAAATACAACCTTGATACAACACATTTAGGCTTCGCTGTGTGGCACAACAACGGACTTTATATGCTCAATGCATCGAGTTTGAAACGCAATGGTAGGCAAGTGGTAGAACCAAAAGAAACACTTTACCAATATTTAATGCAACAACCCAATAGCACTGGTATACGTTTGGCACGACTAATATTACCAAACATAAGATAGATACTATAGCTAATCTTTGTTAATTCTTCCTAATTCGAACCCCGTAATTATCACAAACTCCACCTTAATAAAAAGAAAAAGCGTAACTTTGCACCGTTTTTATGCCGTTTAGGCTCGGGTAAGTGCGAGATAGATGCCTCGCCGCCTATCGGTCAAACCGTTTACATTAAATAATATGTACGCAATTGTAGAGAATCATATAAAAGATGCTGAAGAAGGAAAGACCGTTGAGTTTGACAAAGTTCTGCTTTTAGACAACAACGGAACTGTAACAGTGGGCGCACCTACTATAAATGGTGCAAAAGTAGTGGCAGAAGTGTTGAATCCTTTGGTGAAAGGCGACAAGATTATCGTCTTCAAAATGAAGCGCCGCAAGGACTATCGCAAAAAGAATGGACATCGTTCACACTTCACACAAGTAGAGATTAAAACAATTAACGCTTAAATTTAGGAGGACAAAGAATGGCTCATAAAAAAGGTGTCGGTAGTTCTAAGAACGGACGCGAATCACATTCAAAGCGTTTAGGTGTTAAAATTGGAGGAGGACAGAAGATTATTGCAGGCAACATTATAGTACGCCAACGTGGCAATAAGCACTATCCTGGAGAGAACGTAGCACAAGGTAAAGACGATACACTATATGCTCTTGCAGACGGAATCGTTTATTTCCACAGAGGAAAGTACAATAAGAGCAAGGTTTCTGTACTCTCTGAAGATGCTTACGCAGCCAAAAACAAAACACCAGAAGCGTAAAGCGAAACAAACAAAACTATTCCAAACAAACAACATAATCCCGAATTTCCAATGGAAGTTCGGGATTTATGCTTTATAAAAAAGATATACCACACACAGAAAACAATTCAGGCTAAAAGTAAAAAGGTACTTTTTGCAATGCAAAAAGGTGGTTTTTGTGTTGCAAAAACCACCCTTTTACCTCGCAAAAATAGGGTTTTTCAAATGCCAAATAATGAGCTTTGCAAAGCATTGATACAAAAACAGTTACATAGAGAGCATATCTACGAAAAACATTTGCACCAGTTTGAACATTCTTATAAGCCTAAAACAAAATGTAGAGAAGCCGTTCGCTATAAACGGTTACCTTCTTTTGGGAAAACTATAGTGGGCTTAAAAGTCTTCGCTTCCTCAAAATCCATTAGAGCATAACTTATAATAATAACCGTATCGCCCACCTGAACCTTTCTTGCAGCAGCCCCATTCAAGCAAATACAACCCGTACCACGCTCACCTTTTATTATGTAAGTTTCGAGCCGTTCGCCATTATTGTTGTCCACAATTTGCACCTTTTCGCCAGCAATCATATTGGCAGCGTCCATCAAATCTTCGTCGATTGTAATACTTCCCATATAGTTAAGGTTTGCCTCAGTAACCTTAACACAATGCAATTTGCTTTTTAATACTTCAATCTGCATACTAATTTAGCCCTTATATTTAATATGGTCGATAAGTCGGATAGGTGTTTTACCACAATAAACGGTTATGCACCCCACAATGTAAGGCGTATCGTCCCACGATTTTACTGGCAGCAACGTATTGCCATCTACTATATCAAAATACTCCACTTCTAGCCCATCAACAGCATTAATGTCGGCTATCACCTTGTTACGAAGCTCCTGAACACTAAGTTTTTCCACCTCGTTAGTACTTGCCTTCAACACCTTATATATATAAGGAGCTATGGCACGCTCGTCAGCAGAGAGCAAAGTGTTACGCGAACTCTTTGCCAGTCCATCTTCATCGCGTACTATCGGACATTCAACTATGTCTACATCAACATTTATAAAATCTACTAAACGTTTCACAACAGCTATTTGCTGCCAATCTTTTTCGCCAAAATAGGCACGATTAGGACGCACTATGTAGAACAAACGGCTAACTACTTGGCATACACCATTAAAGTGTCCAGGTCGTTTAGCGCCTTCCATAACTGTAGATTGTGGGGGAAATTCGAAGTGTCGGGTATCTGGTGTAGGATACATTTCGGCTACCGATGGCGCAAAAACATAGTCGGCACCACTCGTTTCTGCCAATTTGCAATCAGCATCTAATGTTCGCGGATAGCGTTCTAAGTCGTTTTTATCGTTAAACTGGGTGGGATTAAGAAACACCGACACCACTGTTACATCGTTTTGCTGTGCACTCCGCCTAATCAGCGATGCATGTCCATCGTGTAAAGCACCCATTGTAGGCACCAATCCAATGGTTTTTCCTTGCTTGCGGAGATAGAACAGCTCATTCTTTAAATCGACAATCCTTTCAAATACTTTCATTTTGATGTCTCAATAATTTGGCTGCAAAGTAACAACAAATTTATTTAAAACTCGTAAGAAATAGCTAAAAAGATGTTCAAATGCCACCTTTTAGACACTATTTCCACATTTTTAGCCTACAATTCCAATTATTTTTCGTACCTTTGCACACAGTAAAGCATTTATAAATGGGAAAGAAAGTATTGTTTATCAACCAAGAAATCGCACCGTATGTCCCTAATTCGGAGATGGCAAACTTTGGTGCTGATATGCCACGATGTATGCAAGACGCAGGGTTTGAGATAAGAACGTTTATGCCTAAATGGGCTGCTATTAACGAACGGCGCGGACAATTGCACGAAGTAATACGACTTTCGGGTATGAATCTTGTCATCGACGATATGGATCACCCACTTATCATCAAGGTAGCAAGTATACCACAAACACGCATTCAAGTCTATTTCATTGACAACGAGGACTATTTCCAGAAACGTTCAGCTATGACTAAGGACGAATTAGGCAACGATTATCCTGACAACGGAGAGCGTGCTATCTTCTTTGCACGGGGTGTTTTGGAAACAGTAAAGAAGCTTCGATGGGCTCCAGACGTAATTCATTGTCAAGGTTGGATGTCTGCTGTAATACCATTCTATGTAAAAACAGCCTACAAAGACGAACCACAGTTTGCCAAATCAAAGGTTGTTACATCGCTTTTTACCGAACAACCACGTGGAAGTTTGGGCAAAAAGTTTAAACAATGCCTCGAATTTAAAAGTGCAGAACTAAGTTTGATAGAGAAATATGGCGACAATTTCGACTTCAAAGAGTTAGGAAAACTCGTTATCGACTACTCTGATGGTATCATTCAAACTAGTAACAACGTGAACAAAGAGCTTATACAGTACGCCAAAGACAATAAAAAAGAAATACTGTTGCAGCCCGATAACGAAGAAGAAGTAAAGACAAAATACACCGAGTTCTACAATAAGATAATAGAATGAAAGCAAAAATATTAGCTTTTGGGCTAGCTTTTATGGCATTAGCCCTTACTGCTTGCGATGATACAACCGATGGAATAGGAGGTTCTCTCACCGATCAGACAGACAAACTTAACGTACAAGCCGATACATTTAATATTGGTTCGCACAGCGTTTTGGCTAGTAACATACTCTCACGAGCTACCGATGGGTTTCTGGGAAAGCTAAAAGACCCCGAAACACAGTCGGATGTAACAGCCAATTTAATGTCTCAGCTCTACGTATTGCCTAACTATCAAATGCCAGAACAAAGCATAGTAACAAGCAAAGACCCCAACGGGAAAATTATTGCAGACTCTTGTGAACTGCGATTGTACTACTATTCACACTATGGAGACTCATTAGCACCTATCAAAATCACTACGTACGAACTTGACAAACCAGCAGAAGAGGGACGACAGAACTATTCTAACTTCGATCCACAGGCAGAAGGATATATCAGAACTGCCGCTAACAACGGATTAGAGGTTAGTACTACTTACACATTAACAGAACTTGCGGTGCCCGATAGTGTGAAGAAAGACAAAAATCACACACCAAATATACGCATAAAACTTAACCAAACATACACAGATAAGTCGGGAATACAATATAATAACTATGGAACATATATGATGCAGAAGTTCTATGAGAACCCAAATAACTTCCAAAACATATACAATTTCCTACATAACGTGTGTCCGGGATTCTACTTTAAGGTAACAAATGGGATAGGTTCCATTGCCAATATAGCAGCTGTTCAACTTGTAATATACTATCGTTACAAAGATGCAAAGGACGGAAATAAGGTGAAAACAGGCGCAACCCACTTCACAAGTACCGAAGAAGTGTTACAACTAACTAACTTTGTATTCGACAGAACTCAATTACAAACACTCGCAAACAATCCAAATGCATCGTATTTAAAGACACCTGCAGGTTTGTTTACCGAAGTAGAACTACCCGTAAACCAGATTATGCATGGGCACGAGAACGACACTTTGAACTCAGCAAAGTTCGAATTGCAACGCTATATTAGTCATACCACTTCATCTTACAAGATGAATATACCCCAATATGTGCTATTAATACCTACAGAATTGGCAGAATCGTTCTTCAACGAGAATAAGGTTCTCAACAATAAAACGTCGTTCTTAGCCCGCTATAACTCCCAAACAAACAGCTATAAGTTCGATAATATGGCTGGAATAATAAACTATTTCGCTCGCAACAGATCTACTTCTGCCAGCAATACTAACTGGGGTAAGGCGCTTGTAATACCAGTAGAGGTGAGAACATCTAAAGATGAGCAGAACAACGAGGTAGTAAATAGGATATCGCACTATATGGGATTGTCGAGCGTAATGCTACTTGGAGGAAATCAATCGATGGGCAATATAAAAATATCGGTAGTGTATAGCAAATTCAATGGCAGATAACTTTCTCGAGAAACATTACGAAGAGTACGAACAACGCAAGGCTGAATGGTTACGAAAGAAACGACACCTGCAAATAAAAAAGGTGAGAAACATTCGTAAACCAGACGATGAGGCATTATAAAAACCACAATGGCAAGATGAAACAGACTCTGTTTCGCTTGCCATTTTTTTTGTTTGGCACACCATTTGCACTATAAACCAAACAAGGTACATACCTAATTATATAAAAAGAAAGGTACAACATAAGTATGATAAATCAGTTTTCACCCAAAGTTTCAGAGGTTCTGTCGTACAGTCGAGAGGAAGCCGAAAGGCTATTAAGCCATTCTGTAGGACCAGAACACATTATGCTCGCTATCTTAAGAGAGAGAGAAGGCGCTGTCAGCAATATGTTTGGGACATTAAACCTTAATTTAGAGAACATAAAAAGCCAGCTGGAAGAACGCATAAAAAGCGAAGAACAAAGCCAACTGACCTACTCTAACGACATAATGCTGAACGAGCAGGCAAGCAATATACTAAAATTGGCAGTACTCGAAGCACGTATACAAAGTACACAAACTGTTGATGTACAACACATTTTGCTAGCTATTCTACACGATAATACAGAAAATGGAGCAAAAGAAGTGTTGCAAAACAACAATCTTAACTATACAACAGCTCTCGAAATGCTACAGCAACCCACCAAACCTGTACAAGATGGTATGGGAATGGCTGACGAAGAGGAAGAAGAAGACCCCATTATGAACCGACACAGCGGTAGCAGCAGAGGCACAAAAACGGCACAAGCAAATATGCCTAAGAGCAATACGCCTGTGTTAGATAACTTTGGAACCGACCTTACAAGGGCGGCTGCAGAAGGTAAACTCGACCCTGTTGTTGGACGAGAGAAGGAAATTCAGCGAGTAAGCGAGATTCTAAGCAGACGCAAAAAGAACAATCCTATACTCATAGGAGAGCCTGGCGTAGGCAAAAGTGCTATTGTTGAGGGACTTGCACAACTAATTGTGAACCGCCTTACATCGCCTATTCTCTTTAATAAACGTGTTGTAATGCTCGACTTAACAGGGGTTGTGGCAGGCACAAAATATCGTGGACAGTTCGAAGAACGTATCCGTGCACTTATAAAAGAGATTGAACAAAGCCCTGATGTAATTATTTTCATCGATGAGATACACACGCTCATCGGGGCAGGATCTACTCCTGGATCTATGGATGCCGCAAATATACTGAAGCCTGCCCTAGCACGTGGAACCATACAGTGCATTGGTGCCACTACGTTAGACGAGTATAGGAATTCCATTGAAAAGGACGGCGCATTAGAACGACGTTTCCAAAAGGTGTTAGTTGAGCCTACAACGGTAGACGAAACCTTGCAAATTCTTAATAACATTAAGGACCGTTACGAGGCGCATCACCACGTTTCGTACACCGATGATGCTATTACGGCGTGTGTCAAACTGACAGACCGTTACATCACAGACCGTTCTTTCCCAGACAAAGCTATTGATGCTATGGACGAGGTGGGGGCTCGTGTACATCTACAAAATGCACAAGTGCCACCAGAAATAATAGAACTGAAGAAGCAGTTGGACGAGATTGCACAGGAGAAAAAGGACGCAGTGAAGAACCAAAACTTCGAACTCGCAGCCAATTTCCGTGATAAACAAACTGCTTTAGAGCGTAATTTGCAAGAAGCACAGCAGAAATGGGAACGTGGAGACGATAGTAACCGCGTGGAAATTGGTGCCGACAAAGTGGCTGATGTGGTGTCTATGATGACAGGTATACCAGTTCAGCGAATGCAGGAAAGCGAAAGTGCACGACTTGTTAATATGGCTGACAACCTGAAACACGAGGTTATAGCACAAGATAAAGCCATAGAGAAAATGGTTAAAGCCATTCAACGTAACCGCATTGGGCTAAAAGACCCTAACCACCCTATAGGTGCGTTTATGTTTCTTGGACCTACTGGAGTGGGAAAAACCTACTTAGCTAAAAAGCTCGCAGAGGTTATGTTCGGTTCAAAAGATGCTCTTATACGCATAGATATGAGCGAATATACGGAGAGTTTCAACACTTCGCGCCTCGTGGGAGCACCTCCGGGATATGTAGGATACGAAGAAGGTGGGCAACTTACAGAGCAAGTGCGACGCCACCCCTACTCTATTGTGTTGTTAGATGAGATTGAAAAGGCACACGGAAACGTGTTTAACATGCTGTTGCAGGTGTTAGACGAAGGCAGACTAACCGATGGTAATGGACGATTGGTAGACTTTCGTAACACAATCATCATTATGACATCTAATGCAGGTACCCGTCAGCTCAAAGAATTTGGGCAAGGTGTGGGCTTCACAGCTACCAATATGAATGCCATTTCGCATAACGAACAAGACAAAGAACGTGCGCGCGCCATTATACAAAAGAGTTTAAGTAAGCAATTTGCACCCGAATTTCTTAACCGTTTAGACGAAATTATCACCTTCGATCAGCTCGATCTCACTGCCATAAAGCAGATTATAGACATAGAACTGCGTGGTTTGTTTAAACGAATAAAGGAACTTGGCTACAACGTAACCATTACAGACAAAGCCAAAGAACTAGTTGCTAAAAAGGGATACGATGTTCAGTTTGGAGCACGACCACTGAAACGTGCCATTCAAAACTACATTGAAGATGGCATTTGCGAACAAATTCTTGCAGGAAAAGTGCACGAAGGCGATACCATTTCTATAGGAAAAAGCCCCAATGCCGACGAACTTACATTTAAATAAGAATATCTTAGCAGAATAATATCTGCACATGCACTCAACCTTCAACACTCCGCAGTATAGCCACATCTATACTGCGGTTTTCTGTATATACCCATTATGCTAACAAGCTATGTATCAGCCAAGTACCAAAACGCCTAAAAAGGTTTTTCAAAAAGGGGGTTTTTGCAATGCAAAAAGGGGGTTTTTACACGCCAAAAACCATACTTTTGCAACGCAAAAACCATACTTTTACACGGCGAATATGTAACACACAGATAACGAACACGTGGCGAACACGTATACACGGGCACGATGAATCGGTCCCCTACAGCTGCTAACAGCCTGCCAATTCGATGCGAACGGATTGTTAATAATGCAACGAACACCCACGAAATAACCACGAAACACTCCGTAAACACCCAACATTCACCCACGAAATAACCACGAAATACTCCGCCAGGCGTAGGGGCCGATTCATCGCGCCCGTATTCTGACATAAACAAATACACATATCCATTTCACCGAATACGCATTTCCACATTATTGTATACGTGTATCCATTTCACCGCACACGTGTTTCCATTCGTCATTTTGTGGGTGTATTCCGATATGCGGGCGCGATAAATCTGCCCCTACAGCTGCTGACAGCCTGCCAATAATGTTGCTGACGGATTGCAGCAACACAACATTCAAAAAACAAAAACCATACTTTTGCATTGCAAAAACCCCCTTTTTGGAAAAAGCAAATAGGGGTTTTAGAAAAACTAAAACCCCTATCCCATTAAAGGAAACCAATTTCTTATTGATTCACAAACTTAATTTTCTTATTCATATCGTCTATACGCGATTGCAGTTTAACTATTTTCTTTTGCATTTTGCTTAGTTTCGCCTGCATTTTAGCCAACTTTTTGTTCGCAGCTTTTGTAGCCTTTAGCTTCTTAATAGTGTCTTTTGCATCTTTCACAGTGCTAGAAGCATCAGACGTATTGAAGTCTGTTGTAACCATATTTGCCTCTGCATTTGCATTAGCAACCTTACCAATAATAGCATCATAGTCGGCTTTCGCCTTCTCATAGTCTAACTGAAGCTTGTTTAATTTAGAGGTTAAGTTCAACACTTTCTGCTGTTCTTTTAGGGTTTGCACCTTTGTTGCATCTTGAGCAAACCCACTAATAGCAGACAATACCATAATTCCTATTAAAATAAATCGTCTCATAATCTGTCTAATTTAATTATTATTGCAAAGATAAATAATTTTCTTTGTATCCCCAAGACTTTTGTAATAAAAACAAAGAAGGGGGGATACTTATTTAGAATATTATATTTAACTTTGCAGGGAAATTGGTAAAAAACAAGCAAAACATATATTTTAGAATGGTTCAGGGAACACTAACAAGGCTTAACGCCCACCATAAAGAAGCGAACAAAAAGGTTATTCACCTGCTTATACAAAGGGTTTTCTACTTTTGTAAAGGCATAGTGAGCATAAAACAATGTGCCTTTCTCGTGTTTTTTATGGCAATATCGCTCCATACAAATGCCCAAATGCTTTTCTCAGAGAACCTTACTATAAATATAGATAGCACGAAAACCATACAAGGCTCCCTACAACCTGAGTTGGATTTCAAGACAGAAAAGGAAAACGTATTCACACTAAAGAACACAGCCAACCTTAATTTGCTAATTAAAAAGAAGCGTATTATCAACCTTATAAACAAGTTAGAGTTTTCTACTTACGGTAAAGATATAACAGTAAGTGGTGGCTATGCGCACTTAGAATATCGCTATCTGCTCCACCGAAAGTTCGAAGTTTATCCCTATATGGAGTCGCAATGGGCAGGCAGTAGGGGTATGACGTTTAAAATTTCTAGTGGTATTCAGGCACGTTATAGATTTTTAGAGTCTAAACATTGGCTACTTTTTGCCAACACAGCCCTATATTACGAATTTGAAAAGTGGGAATATCCCACTCCACCAGCAGGCACAAAACCCCACGCTTATAGTCGCTACATAAAGCATCACCTATCGTTTAGCACTAAATATACGTTCGGACCGCATTGGGATATCATAGCAACAGGCATCTATCAGGTGCGTCCCGATAGCTATTTTAAGACACCCCGATTTGGTGCAGCAGTAGATTTGGCTTACCACATTACACCAACTATTGGCTTAAATTGTGCCTATCGGCTCATTTACGACACTACTCCCATTGTGCCAATTCGTAAGAATTACACCACAGTGAATGCAGGAATAAACATCGCTTTTTAGGAAAAATGGCGATAGAAGCCCTAAGAAAACTAAACATTCTTGTGGTTTTAGTATATAAAAAATACCTAAAACACCAAACAAAACATAAAAACAAGCCGCTAGTTTACTCTACCTTTAAAATGTAAACATCGGGCCAAATGGTTACATCTACATGCACTGCAACACCCACTTTACGGAACTGTAGCACGTTAGATGCCGTTTGACTGTTGCCAACAACAAAGCCAATATTGCGCAATTGTTGTGCAAAACGGCGATAATAAGCCTTATCCCAAAACACAACTTCGGTACTTCCACCCTGCGTATCTATAACAGCAAGCGACGATTCGTCGGTTTTTTGGAAGAGTTTATACAATGGTTCCGAACTCTGATACTGCTCGTTTGGTTGCAAATGCCACCCCCAAATATGTCGTAAATCGTTGTTATCTAAATACTTTGTTGCCATTATTCGGCGCAAACCATATCGCTTAAAGGGTTCAACAGTTGGCATTTTACGTAGCTTTTGCTGCTGATATTGCAACAATTCTACCACTGTTAGTTGTAGATAATTGCCATATTGAGCTCTTCCCAATATGGCAATAAAGAATAATATAAGTATTAAAGAAATTCTTTTCATTCGTTTTTATTACTCGAAACTTACGTTTCAGAGCTGTTCTATCTCTGCTAACCAGTCGGTAGAATTGGCATCTGACGGCATACGCCAATCACCTCGAGGCGACAAACTCACCGTTCCCACCTTCGGACCATCGGGCAAACAAGAGCGTTTGAACTGATTTTGGAAGAAGCGAACTACGAAATTGTAAAGCCATTTCTTTATTTCTGCATCGCTATATTTACCTTCAAAGGCGTGTTTTGCAAGGAAAAATATCTTAGAAGGCTGGAAGCCGTGTCGTAAAAAGTAGTATAAGAAGAAGTCGTTTAGCTCGTATGGTCCAACAAAATCTTCTGTTTTCTGCTGAATTTTGCCATCTTTATCGGCAGGAGTAAGCTCTGGTGAGATAGGTGTTTCTACAATATCGCGCAATGCTTCTGCCACTTTTTCGTTGTCTGTAATGCTTGCCACGTATGCAACAAGGTGTTTTACAAGTGTTTTTGGTACACTTGCGTTCACTCCATACATACTCATGTGGTCGCCATTATAGGTGCACCAGCCCAACGCAAGCTCGCTTAAGTCGCCTGTTCCCAGTACCATTCCATTGTATTCGTTAGCCAAATCCATTAGAATTTGGGTGCGTTCGCGAGCTTGAGCATTCTCAAACGTAGAGTCGTGAGTAGTTGTATCGTGGTCAATATCCTTGAGATGCTGAACCACCGATGGCACTATGCTTATTTCTTTTGTATCTACTCCCAACTCGTCCATTAGGGCAACAGCATTGGTATATGTACGTTCGGAGGTGCCAAAACCTGGCATTGTTACGGCAAGAATACCCTTTCGGTCTAGTTTTAGCTTGTCGAACGCACGCACACATACAAGCAATGCAAGTGTAGAATCGAGACCTCCGCTCACTCCTATTACCACTTTCTTGCAATGGGTGTGTACTAATCGTTTTGCCAAACCCATTACCTGAATGTTGAAAACCTCTTCGCAAGCAGCTTCCATATCTTCACTTTGTATGAAAGGTTGTGGGTTTATTTTGCGTGTAAGGGTAAATTCGCGTTCAGCATTCTGCCTTGGTAAGCAGTTAATGTATGTTTTTTCGGGCAGCACACCCCCTATTGGGTCCACATACATATCCTTTTGTGCATTCACAAAAGTGGTGTTCGAGCGTCTTTCTGTACGTAGTTTCTCTACGTCTACCTCGCCTATTACAAGTTGAGGGTCTAGCGAAAAGCGTTCGGCTTTGGCAATAAGCCCACCGTTTTCGTATATAAATGCGTTGCCACCGAATACTACATCTTGCGAACTTTCACCGAAACCGCAACTGCTATATACGTATGCCGATATGGTACGAGCACTTTGTTGCGCCAGCAAAGACTCTAAATAGTGGTGCTTACCTATCTGTTCGGTGCTTGCCGATAGGTTAAACATTATTTCAACACCTGCCAACGTTAGTGCGTTGCTAGGTGGAATGGGTGCCCAAATGTCCTCGCATATCTCTATTCCGAACTTTACTCCGCCGTCTGTTCTGAATATTTGGCGAGCCGGTGTTACCAATAAGGTTTGTCCAGCATAGTGTATTTGTGTTGGACAAAGGTCGCGAGCCGATGCAAACCACCGCTTTTCGTAGAACTCAGCATAGTTCGGAAGGTATGTTTTTGGCACTATTCCTATTATCTTTCCATGCTGAACCACAGCGGCACAGTTTAGCAATAGTGGTCCAACACATACTGGAATGCCTACTATTGCTATGATATCTAGCTGACGAGTAAAGTCGAGTAGCATCATCATAGCGTGCTCTGAGTTGTCGAGTAATAGCTGTTGTCGGAACAAATCTTGGCATGTATAGCCTGTGATACAGAACTCTGGGAAGACTATTATCTCTACTCCCTGCCCTTCTGCAGCTATTATTTGCTTTTCAATAGCATCGAGATTGAACTTAGTGTCGGCTATTCGCACTTCTGGAATTGCCGTTGCCACTTTGATAAATCCGTATTTCATTCGTTTTAAAAGTATGTTAGGTTATTATTGTTACTTGTGTTGCGCCATAGCCGTACTCACGGAACGACGCGTCTTGAAAATGGTATTTCTTGTACTTATAGTTTAGTTCGCGGATAATAGAACGGCGCAAAACGCCTTCGCCTTTACCGTGAATGAATACTATTTTCTGTTGATTTTTATTCTTATACTGTTCTAAAGTGCTGCGGAAAATGCCCATCTGATATTCTAATATATCGCCTGGCGTTAGCCCTGCAGTGGTTTCCAACACCTCTTCAGCGTGCAAATCTACAACAATTTTATCGTTTTTAAGAATTTGTTTGGCATATTTTGCTTTACTCTGACTATTTTCGTATCTGCGTTCTAATGGTTTTCGAGCTGGCTGTGGGGTGGGTTCCACTGCTTGTGTGTTGCTGCTTTGCAACTTTTTAGGCAGTTCTATCTTTGTGTCTATAATGGTTTCGGGAGCCTTTTCCTTTTCGGTTACGGTGTAAAGTAGTGCTGGTGTATCGAAAAAATCGTTCTCTCGGAAGGTGTTTAGCTTGTAAAACTTGGTTCCATCTATACGTATATGTGCATTGAGTGCGGGTTTACGTTCGAATGTTTTGTTGGGTTTGTAGGCAAATATTTGTATGCTTGCTTCGGCTATAGTGTTTAAATCGGAATATGAGAACTGCTCTACAAACAGCTTTGTGTTGGGTTCTAACTCGCCCACTGCCTTGCATTGCCATTGGTTTTTGGTGCCTACCATATATAAATAATGTATATAGTAGTTGCTATCGTTCACTATATACGTTTCGAAATCGGTGTTATTCATTTCGCGTGGCTTGGTTGGCACAAAAGCTAAATAGGCTGTTAGGGTGTTGCCTCCCTCGCGTTCGCGTGGCTGCGGCACAAATTTGTCGGCAGGATCGTAGTCTTCTTCTTCGTCGTCTATACCTGTTTTGTTGGTATCGATGGGGGTATTGTCGCTTAATTGGGCTTTTATGGATTTTGCGTTTCCCTCTTCTTTTTCGTCTTTTGCTTGTTCTATCTTGGTTATTTTGGCTTTTGCCATATCGTCGTTGCCCACAACAACAACATCGTTAATGGGAGTTGGTATTTCAAAACCGTCTTCGTCTTCCACTAATACTATATTGTTGCCTTGAAAGCCAGAGATTTTTCCACCTCCTACTTCGCTTAAAAAGCGTACTTTATCGCCTATTTTCATATTCTATGTTTTTATGTTTCTATTACTGTTATATCTGTTTACAAAAGGCTATTGCTTATATTTGGCTTTGCAAAAAGGGGGTTTTTACGTTGCAAAAACTATGTTTTTGCGAACCAAAAAGGGGGTTTTTGCAAGCCAAAAAGGGGGTTTTTGCAGAGTGTGTTGTAACCTTCTTATTAACAGACAATTACATACTTGTTTTTGGCACTATGTTTTTAACAACGCTGCCTCTATGTTTTGCCTTTGTTTAGGCTATGGTATGAGGAGGCTGCTATCGCCATAACTCAGGAAACGGAAGTTGTTTTCGAGTGCATAGTTGTACACTTTGCGCCAGTTGCCTCCTAAGAATGCGCTTACCAAAAGCAAGAGTGTGGATTGTGGTTGATGGAAGTTGGTTACAAGCATTTGCACTATTTTGTAGGTAAATCCGGGTGCTATAATTATCTGAGTGCTTGTATGCAGTGCCGTTAAGCCGTTGTTGTCTAAGTACGACAGCAGGTTTTGCAGTGCACGTTCCACGCTAACGGGTGTTCCATTTACCAATATAAGTCCGTTAGAGTTGTGTTCTTGTTCGTATGGTTCCCACTGTTCAACGTGCAAATCGTCTTCGGTGGCGTTCGAATTGCGTTCCAATTTCACCCCCATATAGTAAAGACTTTCTAATGTTCGCACGCTTGTTGTTCCCACAGCAATGGCTTTACAGTTGTGCGAAAGCAAGTTTTCTATGGTGTGTCGGTGCACTACCACATATTCGGAGTGCATATTGTGTCCTTCTATCTCGCTGCTTTTCACAGGTTTAAACGTTCCTGCGCCTACGTGTAATGTAAGTTCGTCGCGTGTTATACCAGCTTTATCTATGTCGTGCAGCACATTTTGGGTGAAGTGTAAGCCCGCTGTTGGTGCGGCTACAGACCCTTTTACCTTTGAATAAACGGTTTGATAGGTTTGCTTATCGCTCTCTTCCGTCTCTCTATTTAGGTAAGGTGGTATTGGCAATTCGCCCACAGCTTCTAATATTTCGGCAAATGTTACGTGGCAATTGTCCCATACAAAGTCTACCCAATGGTTGGTTCCACCAGCAACAGCAGCATTTGTTTTAGTGCGATTTACGGTAGCCGTTAGCACTAAATCGTGTCCGTTTATTTGGAATGCCCGTTTTAGTGATCCCTCTTTCCACTTTTTTAGGTTTCCAATCATACAGAGCCACGAACATTGTTGGTTGGTTTGGAACATTAGTTCGTAGTCTGTTGGCTGTGCAGGTTCCATTAAAAAGATTTCTATTAATGCTCCTGTTTCTTTTCTAAAGTGCATACGTGCCTGAATAACTCTGGTGTTGTTGAACACCATAAGTGCGTTTTTTGGCAAATATTTAGGTAGGTTGCAGAACACGTCTTCGCCCACTTCTCCGTGCTTATATAGCAAAAGTTTGCTGTTATCGCGCTTAGAAAGTGGAAATTTAGCAATACGTTCGTCGGGCAAAGGGTAGTCGTAGTCCGATATTTTTATATGTTTTGTATCTTCTAACATTTGTTTTTATTTTATAATCCTATCTCTATTACGCCTCTAATTATGCAATAGATGCAAGTAAACACTATTGTACAGAGCACCACATCTATGTCTTTTACCTCGTAACCAGTTCGTGTAAACTGTTTGGTTCTATAGGTTGAGAGGGGTGCTACATGGCGTTCTATTCGTTTATATATAAGGTAACACAAGCTTGCATTGAGTGTTCCTGCCACCATACCCACGAAAATGTCGGACGGATAGTGCACGCCGAGATACAAACGAGTCCATACAACGATGAAAGCCCATACCAAAAGGAAGATGGAAAGTAGGCGGCTGCGCACTAAATACATAAAAAACACCGCCACAGAGAAGGCATTACAGGCGTGAGCAGAGAAGAAACTGAAGCCAGAGGGGGCATAACCGTTCACCAAAAAGAGGGTATGCGCAAGCAAAGGGTCGGACGATGGACGTAGTCGGGCTATGTATGGTTTCACAAAACCGCCGTTTCCAGCGTTTGAAATAAGCATACACAAAGCTAAGGAACCCATTATAAGGAGAATGCGTCCCCATTTTTCGTTGTTTTTAACAATAAGATAGAACAACGAAACATAGAGCGGTATCCACGTATAGCCCGATGTAAACACCAGCACAACGTGGTCTAAGAACATATTATGGTTGTTGTTGAAAGCCAACAACAAGGTTTTATCGTATTCAAGAAGTGAAGAAAAATCCATCAGAGCATAGTTTTCTATATTTCTTCTAACTGGTTTGTGGGTATCCAGCCAGTAGTATTGTCGGGCAAGCGTATGCCTTTCCACCCACTAATGCTACTATCTACTATATCTACTTTCGTACCTTCGTGCAGTGTAACAGCGTTTTCGCCCTTGGCATCGGGTGTTGCTTTCACGGTAGCAATAGAGGCAACAATTACAGCTTGGTTGGTATTTCGTTTTTCGTTTTGCTGTATTTTAGCAAAAGAGAAGCTGAAAATAAATAGCAAAAGGAACGATAAAGCAGAGAAGAACCCTATTTTACGGCGTTTAACATCTACAGCTAAGAAGTATAATAGCATAAACGACAGGCTGCACAAGAGTACCAATAAACTTATAATAGCCCACGTATCAATGCTAAAAGAATAGACTATGGCGTGCAACCACCGTGTAAGAAAGAGGTCGGACTCGGGCGATAGCCTATCAATAGTTTTAGATTGAGCTAACTGTAAGTTGTATCTTGCGTCCTCATCGCTAGGAACTAACTTCAGCGAACGCTCGTAAGCAATAATAGCTTGGGTAACTTCGTTGTTGCGATAATAGGCATTTCCCAAATTATAATAGAGTATAGCCGACGGCTTTTGCTTTATTAATTGTTTGTAAATGCGTATAGCTTCGGCATAATTAGCCTTATTATACGCCTTTGCAGCCATATCTAAGGTATTGGCAGAGGCACGTAGCGCAATAGCCGAAAGGGCTATAACTATGGCGAATAATAGTAAAAAGGATTTGCCATTTGCCTTCTTACTGGTATTGTTGCGTTGGTTTCTCATTGCTTCTTCTATATCAGTAATGGCTTTAACAGCCGCATCGTAGGTGAGAGACATATTCCCTTGCTCGTCGCCAGGGGCATAACGCTGGAACTCACACTCGTCTAATGCTTCTATAAACTTATCAATTACGCTTCCATCTATGCCGAGTTCAGCAAACTTTTCTTTTATATTTTCGCGCGAAAGTTGCTCTACTGGCACAGTTAATTTGTCGCTAACATATCCCCAAAGAGCCTTTAAGTTTTCGTCATAGAAGTCTTCTGCCTTGTGCATTTCCATGAAAACGTTTGCTTTATGCAGCCTATTCAGTGCCACACGCTCAGCATTTTTGCCTTTAAGTCGGGCTATATCGCCTTTAATATTGGCACGTTTGCGAAGCATTACAAGTGCTCCTACAAAGCCTCCGAGTATTAACAGCAACACAATCCAATAGCCCCACGAGTTAAAGAAGTTGGTTTCTGCCAGCATATCGGTCTCTTTCGTTTTCAATCCGTGTATATCTTGCTTTGTATTTCCGGTGAAAGCCTCAACGCTTTGTGTGGTTCCATCGCCCTTAGCCACACTTATTTGGAAGGCTTGAGTGGTGAGAGTTTTATACGAATTGGTGGTTGTATCGAAGTAAACAAAGCTAACTGGTGGCACAGTATACTTACCTTGCTTACGTGGAACAGCCAAAAAATCGTACACCATACTACCTTCTACGCCATTCGAAGTAAGGTGAGTCTTGTCTGTTTGCTTAGAATCGTACACGTCAAAACCATTAGGAAACTTCACAATAGGTTGTCGCATAAGTTTCAAATTGCCTATTCCTGCTATTACAACACGTAGGTTTATGGGGTCGCCTTCCTTAATATTGCTCTTACTTAACTGTGCTGTCATACTGAGTTTTCCCACTGCTCCAGAGAAGTTAGCTGGTTTTTGTGGCAACGGTACAACATCTATGGTAAGTCCTTCTGCCTGTAATTGTCGTGGAATATCGCCACCATCGTTCATAAAAGCAAATGGATCGAAGTCGTCTAAAGTAGGTCTTATCACTCCCGTAAAGGTAACAGATGGTATTCGTAGCTTACCTGTTATTTGCGGATAAACCACATATTGGCTCCACGTAGTGGTGTGATAGGTGCGCCCATTCAGCTTTTCGGTGCGGAAAGTTTTCTGTTGTGGCAATGGAATTTCCTGTACATGCGAGCCTTTTATATCGGGCATTTTGCCTGCCATACGTATCAAATTCACGTTTGTATACACCTTATAGGTAAGCAATACTGGTTCTTGTTCGTGCACAGTACGCTTGTTTGCAGTTACTTTTACGAACAAATCTTTACCTGTAGGTACTCTGCTCTCGGGTCGTACAGCACTTATATCGGCTCTTGCGCTACCATTTATCTGTGCAGAACGGTTTATATTGGCATTTCCAGAGGCGGTTATTTTAACGGGAGTAGACGCTAAATGTTGTCCATTCACTATAATTTTGGCTGGCGGAATGTTGAAATTGCCTCGCTTTGTTGCCATAAATACGTAGGTATACGACTCTGATGAGTTGCTATTCATGTGGCCATTCACCATCTGTAGATTGCGTTGCGAGGTATAATAAGGTCCTGCTAAGAGTTCAACACCAGTAGGCATCTTGCCTAATTTTAGTCCTTCTACATTGTCGGTGTATATAATATACTCTATTTGAAACTGCTCTCCAACCTCCACTTGGCGTGGTGCCAACACACGAATGTGCTGTGCTAACGCTGTAAAAGGTAGCAAAACAAGTAGCAGTATGTTAATATATCGTTTCATAAAGCGTTACCAATTCTTATCCAAATGCCTACTTTGGGGTTGTTGCATATATTTTTTAAGACGTTCTTGCGTTGCTTTTTCTTCTTGCATTGCTGCATTTAGCATTTGCTCGGCATTGTCTTTGCTCATTCCTTGTTCCGGTTTCGGTTTGTTTTGACTATTCTTTTGCTTATTATTATCTTTATTTTTGTTCTTGTCTTTATTGTTTTTATTGTTCTTCTGCTGTTGTTTGTTCTGCTTTTGCTGCTGTTGTTGTTTCTTCAGAAGGTGCATACACTGTGTTAAATTGTAGCGTGCATTGGCATGGTGTGGGTTGTTTCGCAGTGCGTTTTTGTATGCTTCTATAGCTTTTTGGTAGTTTTTCTTAGCCTGATACACAGTTCCCATATTATGGAAAGCACTAGAAAGACGTGCCTTATTGGTTTCGTTTTTCGTAGCTAAGGTATAGTTTTGCAGAGCCAAAGAGTCTTTGTGCTGTGCCTGCATGGCACAACCTAAGTTGTAAGCAGCTATTGCATTGTGTGCATTAGCGGCAAGAGCTTTGCGAAAATTCACCTCTGCCACCCCATATTTTTTGGTTGCAAAGGCTGCGTTACCCCTTCTTATGTATTGCCTATCGGTCTGTGCTGTTGCTGTAAGTATGGCAAAAGCTAGACAAAGCAATATGTATAGTCTTCTATTCATTTATTTTTTAGTAAACAAATTTATACGATTGAACAGCGAATTTTGGCGTTCCATTATCAGAGCTTCGGCTATTAGCAACAGCAAAACAATAGCTGCTATGGCTGGAAACTGTTCTGCATAGTCGCTATATGATACACTTTCTATTTCGCCGTGTTGCATTTTTGCTATCTCGTTGTCGAGCATTTGTTCTGCTCCAGTAGTGTTATCAACGTGTATATACATACCTTTCCCTGCCTCGGCAAGCTTTTTACACATGTCTTCGTTGAGCTTTGTCATTACAGTTCCACCATTTTTATCTTGCAAATAGCTACCATTTCCCATTGGAATGGGTGCTCCTTGTGTAGAACCTATGCCGAGAACAAACACACGTATGCCGGCTTGTTGTGCCTTTCGTGCCATTTCTTCGGCTCCACCTTCGTGATTTTCGCCATCGGTTATAATGATAATGGCTTTACCAAACTTGCTGTTTTGTGCGAAACTATGCATAGAAAGGTCGATAGCTTTACCTATATCGGTGCCTTGTGTGCCTATTAACGATGGACTAATGTTATCTAAAAACATTTTCGCTGATACGTAATCGGACGTGATTGGTAGTTGTACGAAGGCATCACCAGCAAATACTACGAGTCCAATTTTATCGTTTGTGAAACGGTTTAATAGGTCTTCTACCAGTCGTTTGCTCCGTTCTAATCGTGAAGGAGCTACGTCTTCGGCTAACATAGAGTTGCTTATGTCCATTGCTATCATAGCTTCTATGCCCTCGCGCTTATCTTTCGATAGCTTAGTTCCCATCTGCGGACGTGCCACAATAACCACAATGAGTGCCAAAGCTACCTCCATAACATAGAATTTTAGTAATGGTCGATATTTAGAATAGCCAGGAACGAGTTGCCGAAGCAGTTCTTTATCGCCAAAACGGTCCATACGTTTGCGGCGCTTTAAAGCCCAAACGTGGTAGACTATTGCTAATAATGGTATCAGCAAAAGTAGCCATAAGTATGTAGGATTAGCAAATCTGAACATTCTTTCTATATTTCTTGTTCGTTGGAACCATAATTCTTACATTGCAAAAGTACCCTTTTTGGTCTACAAAAGTACCCTTTTTGCATTGTAAAAGTACCCTTTTTGGTCTGCAAAAATACCCTTTTTACATTGCAAAAGTGCCACTTTTACTTTTCGGAACTATTGTTATTGTTCTTCAGAACTATTATTCATATACTTTACTACTAATATTTTCTTTTTCTCTGAACGCATTTTGTTTGTTAAGGAATGCGTTTAAACACTGTTATTCTCAGCACTATTTCTACAAAGAACACCAGCAATGCCAACATAGCAAATGGCATATAGGCTTCGTATCGCCTACCATACGATTTTGCATCGAGCCTTGTTTTCTCTAACTTATCTATATCTTTGTATATCTGAGAGAGTTCGTTTCTGCTTTGCGCACGGTAGAATTCGCCATCGGTTTGTATAGCAATGTTCTGCAAAGTCTTGTAATCTATATCGCCAACCAGGTGTCCTTGTGCATCTTTTCCATCTGTTCCAAGTCCGATGGTGTACACACGAATACCAAATTTCTTAGCTATTGCAGCAGCAGTTAGTGGCGATATGTCGCCCACATTGTTGCTTCCGTCTGTTAAAAGTATCACTACTTTGCTTTTTCCCTTCACGTTTTTAAGACGTCCAACGGCATTTGCCAGTCCCATACCTATAGCAGTACCATCTTGAATGAGTCCTGTTGTAGACAAATCGCCCCTTACTGCACCCAAAAGATTAAGCAACGAGGTGTGATCGGTGGTCATTGGGCACTGTGTAAATGCCTCTCCTGCAAAGATAGTAAGCCCTATATTGTCGTTTGGACGCGAGCTAATGAACTCTCTCGCTACGGCTTTTGCGGCTTCAATGCGGTTGGGTTCAACATCATCGGATAGCATACTGGCAGATACATCGAGGGCTAACATAATGTTAATACCCTCTACCTGTTCGTTATCGATGGGGTTATTGGTTTGCGGACGAGCCAAAACCACCACTATTAGAGCGTAAACCACGCAGCGTAAAAGCATTGGCAGATGCGCTAAACGCACCTTCCAGCTTCTCGGAGTGTGCTGAAAGGTGAACGTATTGCTCATTCTCATTGTGGGTTCGCTCTTTTTTCGATACAAGAAATACCATATTATATAAGGTATAAGGAGCAAAAGCAGCAATAAGTATTCTTTGTTTGCAAATTCCATTTTGCTTTTTACGTTTTTTAATTCAACAATTCTGCAATGCCCCATACGGCGATAGTGGCACACGCTATGGCGGCTATTATGGCACCATACTTACACCAACGTAGTATGTTGCGTATGCGTTGGTTGCGCTTTTCCTCCGTTTCGGTATCGGTAGGTTGTGGCGTTTTCGGTGGCTGATAGCCGTTTTTGGTTTCTTCTATATAGTCTACCACGTTTCCGAGGTAGTAGTTCTTTTCGTTGTTTTGTGTAGAATACTTAGCAAATTTCACCAAGTCGGCAGTGGCAAACACCTGTTCTAGTTCGGCATTTGTTTCGTTATTGCTTTTCTGTCGAAGTGTTTCTACTATGTCGGCAGACGTCATTTCCTTCGCTTTTATGCCAAAACGGTCTTCCAAATACTGTCGTAACACATCGGTAAGTGCTGTGTAATAAGCCTTCTGATCGGGATTTTCGCTATTGTTATATTGCGTTTTCACCTGTTCTATGGCTTGCATAGCCTTCTCGTGTGGCAGCAAATTGCGCATTTGTTGGCGTGGTTTTGCCAATGGTTTCTTGCTTTTCAGCCTGCGATGTATGGTGTATGCTACTATCAGAAGCACCAAAGCGAGCACACAAAGAGCTATATAGGGCAACCATTCGCTTAGCAAGAAAGGTGGTTTTTGCACCCCATCGGCTGGTTTTGCTAGTGCTGTTGCAGCTGTATCTACCTTACTTTGCGTTACATTAAAGGCGAGTTTGTTTGTAGTATAGTTCTTTCCGTCTACCTGTATGGTAACAGCTGGCAGGTTGTAGTGCCGAGCGTCCCATGCTGTAAGCGTTCGTTTGAATGTTAAGGTATACGCATTGCCGTTGTGCGTAGTATCTATGCGTTGTTCCATAACCTCTATTCCGTGTGGCACATTGGTGGTATCGGCAAAGTGTTGGTATACCACTCGTGCTCCTTTTGGCGCATCTACGGTGATGTACCAATGGGTTCGTTCGCCTATAAGTATCTTTGTTGAATCCAAAGAGGCGTTCACGCGCACTTGTGCAGTGGCTGTTATAGCTAATAGAGCTATGGTTATGGTTGCTAAAAACTTCTTCATTAGCTTCGTTGAGCAAACAGTATCATTAGTTTTTTAACGTAGTCATCGTTTGTTGCAACAGATATATTGTCTACGTTTGTCTTTGTAAATATAGCTTGCAATTGGCATTGTAGCTTGTTCCAATTGGCTTTATAGGCATTCCGAAGCTTAGCGCTGCTGGTATCAACAAGCATTTCGTGGCCTGTTTCAGCATCGCAAACCTTCATTAATCCTACGTTTGGTAGTTCCTTAGCACGCCTATCGTACACCTGCACAGCTATTACATCGTGTTTCCGATTGGCTATTTGGAGCACGTGTTCGAAGTCGGATCGCACATAAAAGTCGCTCAAAACGAATGCCGTACAGGTGTGTTTTACCACACGAGTAAGGAACTCTAAGGCGGCATTAATATCGGTTTTTTTGCTTTCGGGCTCAAAATTGAGCATCTCGCGTATGATATATAGAATGTGTTTTCGTCCTTTTTTGGGTGCTATATACTTCTCTATGCGGTCCGAAAAGAATATTACGCCTATCTTATCGTTATTCTGTATGGCTGAAAAAGCGAGTGTTGCAGCTATTTCGGTTGCCATATCTCTTTTTGTTCGTTGCGTTGTTCCGAAGTCTAACGACCCACTTACGTCTATAAGAAGCATAACGGTGAGTTCTCGTTCTTCTTCAAACACTTTCACAAAAGGTTTATGAAAGCGTGCCGTAACGTTCCAATCGATGTCGCGAACATCGTCGCCGTACTGGTATTCGCGCACCTCTGAGAAGGCCATACCTCGCCCTTTAAAGGCTGAATGGTATTGTCCTGCGAAGATGTTCTGACTAAGACGGCGTGTCTTAATCTCTATCTTTCTCACCCTACTGAGTATTTCGGTGGCGTTCATTTGTTATCCTTCTTTTGCCGTTATGGCACTTGTATGTTGTTAATGATATCGCTTACTATTCCTTCGGTGGTAGTGTTGCTTGCCTCTGCCTCGTACGACAGACCGATACGGTGGCGTAAAACATCGTGTGCAACTGCTCTTACGTCTTCTGGAACTACGTATCCTCTACGCTTAATAAAGGCGTACGCACGTGCAGCTTTAGCCAAATTGATGCTGGCACGTGGGCTTCCGCCGAATGTTATCATTTGTTTTAGTTTGCTTAATCCATAACGTTCGGGATAGCGAGTGGCAAAAACAATGTCGGCAATATATTGTTCTATCTTCTCGTCTATATATACTTCGCGCACCACACTACGTGCTTCGATAATGTCGTCGGCAGATATTAGTGCTGGAGCTGTGGGCAAATGTTCGCTAAGATTCTCGCGAATAATGCGCTTTTCCTCGTCTATTGTTGGATAATCTATTACTACTTTCAACATAAAACGGTCTACCTGAGCTTCTGGAAGCATATATGTTCCTTCTTGTTCTATAGGGTTTTGCGTTGCCATTACCATAAATGGATTTGGCAAACTGAAGGTTTCGTCGCCAATAGTTACTTGGTGTTCTTGCATTGCCTCTAATAATGCACTCTGAACTTTAGCTGGTGCACGGTTAATTTCATCGGCTAAGACGAAGTTTGCAAATACTGGTCCCTTCTTAACTAAGAACTTTTCCTCCTTCTGCGAGTATATTTGGGTACCCACTACATCGGCTGGAAGAAGGTCAGGAGTAAACTGTATGCGACTGTATTTGGCATTTATAAGTTGCGAAAGTGTTTTTATTGCAAGGGTTTTAGCCAATCCCGGTACACCCTCAAGGAGTATATGTCCATCGCTAAGCAGACCTATCAGCAGGGAATCTATTAGGTGTTGTTGCCCTACTATTACCTGATTCATTCCTGTAACTAGGTTTGTTACAAATCCACTCTTCTGTTCTATTCGTATATTTAGCTCGCGAATATCTATAGCTTCTGCCATAATTTCTTTTGTTTTACTACTTTCTTTTAATATTTACGCAAAAGTACGACATTATACTCGGATATGTATCAGGTTACTATCTAAATTATATTAAAAAACACTTTTAAGTTTTATAAATCACGAAACTTTGATAAAAATCGCATAAAGAGTAACAAATATAGACTAAGAATTGCTTCTAATGTATTTTCGTTCCTATTCTGTTGTGTTGCAATAGTATGGTTTTCGCAGTGTGAATGGGGGGCGTTTTGGGGGCGTTCGTGGGGTGTTTCGTAGGTGTTCATTGGGTATTCACAGAACGTTCGCAACGTATTGATTCTCTGTATGTTACATAATCACCATTCAAAAGTATGGTTTTTACAATGCAAAAGTATGGTTTTTGGCGTGTAAAAGTATGGTTTTTGGCGTGCAAAAAGTGGGTTTTTGGAATTCGAATACAGGGTTATTGCAAAACGTTGATGTATAAATAATGGGATATAGCTCTATGGCTGGCTATTTGTTTCGGGGGCTGAACAACTGTAACTAATATATAATTTCTTTGCGTCTTCGTTTTCTTTTAGAACGTACATCGTACTTGGTGCTACGTTGAAATCCATATAAACGGAATATAAATGGACGATAGTTTTGCCCGATCGCTTTTGTATATCAAAACAAAACTCGTGTTTTCCTGGCACAACAAGGGTGCTTTTATCGTAAAAAAACGCCTTTCCTTTGGCATCTTTCACGCCATCTAACTTTCCTATATGCAGCCGACGAATGGATTTTATCCACGAAGTTGGAGTGTCGAAAGCCAGAATTGCATAGTTAGAATGCTTGTTTATCCAGCGTTTTAACCGCAAAAACTTTATAAGAGCATTGGCAAAAACAACCACTATACATACTAAAATGTAAAGGCTAAAGCTACTAAACAAAGACGGTTCCGACGTTATATACAGGTAAAGAAAGTAGGCTACGCTTATAATAACTGCTCCGCCAAAGACCATTAGTTCGGTTATGGCTATGCGCAAAGGATTATACCACCGGTTGAGATGCCAGTTTTTGCGACTTTGTAAGATATTGATGACAACGAATGGGAGTAGCCAGAAAGTTAGAAAAAACCAAAAAGGGTTGATACTCATAATGGATTTCATTTTCGTGTTTCTACAATATCGTTATCTGTTTCGGGGGCTGAACAACTATCATAAACGTGGAATTCGTCTACCATAGCGTCTTCTTCCACCACATACTGATGGCCTGCCAACAAATCAAGTTCCATTTCTTGGCCGAACAAACGCCTATAGACGCCCCTTCCACGTAGTACTCCTAACCAGAATTCATACTTATGTTTGCCTGGCAACACCAAATATTTATAATAAGACAAGATGTATCTTCCGCCACAAGAATACTTATTATCTATGCTGAATATAGATATTTTGCGAGGCGGCATCTCGGGTATCACCTTGAAAGTAAGTATTGAATAGTGTGGGTGTCTACTTATCCACCATATTAAACGTAGGTGTTGGATAAGCGGAATTATAGAAATAACAACTATTACAACTATCAGTAAGAAGTAATCTGCCTCGAAAATGGGTTTCGACTGTGGGTTGGTAAGACAGGAAAAAAAGTGGGATATTGATTTAAATTCTATGTTATTCTTTGCTTGATATTCCTCTATATACACGTAAGAATGTGCTATAAAGCTTAAAAAAGATACTGCTAAAGCCGAAAGAACTACAAAACGACTTTGCTTTATAGGGTTGTTCCAACGCACATGCGATGGGTTTACTAAGTAGGAAGTTATTACATAGCAGCATGCCCACCACAAAAATAAACATAAATAGAATGTACTTGCGTCCATATTTATAAGGTAATATTACTTTATTTTTTACGATATTATTTTGCCAAAACAACGAGTAGAACACCTCGAATGGTAACATTCAAACTCTCTGTTTATGGTTTTCATTCTGCCATTTCACGCATATTAGGAGCAAAACAGCTTAAAGATATATTCAAAGAAGGCAACGAAGGGTGCTCTTGCACAACGTATAAACCACCCGATTTTAGTTCTATCTCTACATCATAGTCGAACATTTTCTGCGAAATATACCCTCGAGGCATCCATGTTCGTTCCCACACCACAAAGCTAATTTTATGCTTTCCTGGTGGCACCAAGCATTCGCCCGAAACAGAAAATATATTCATTTGCTTTCCAACAACGCCATCTATCTTTTGTATCTCTATAATATGAAGTTTTCCAGACCACCTTCTCCTACCGAAAACTATCATTGCATAATCTGGATTAGTGGCTATCCAACGCCTCAAACGCAAGAAAAACACTAAAAAATAAAGGGGAAATGAAATAAGCAAAACTATAAGAAAAACAGCTACAACACCCAAAGAAAGATAGTTGAAACTAGACCAATATGCGGCAGCAACAGTTATAACAGACAGTGTAAAATAGACTACGAACAGCCAAAAACGTTCTTTTAACACATTTTTCCATTTGGTAAACGATGGTCGGGTAGCCATTGCGCTAAAGAAAATTGCCATTATCCATGCCATAACAACAGCAAAAAGAACCTCGGCTTCTAATAATAACGAAGCAACATCGTGTACTATTTCATTTTCTATACCTGTTTCCATAATCGATGATTTTTATACTAACAATTTGTAAGCCTTAGGAAGATAGCAACCCAAAGCCCGTAGTTTGTGTAGTGTTTTACTCTAATTGAAGTCCCAATTGTTCTATAAGTTTAGCAATAGAAGGGTTCTGTTGCTGCATTTTTTCAAGTTCTTGGCGCGGTGTAAGAATAGGTTTCAACTCTTCAGCCTTAGCCAATCGCAACATCACATCTATCTGTCCGTTGTGTAAACGCTGTGCCATCGTAGCACGTATTCTACCACGAATGGTCTGCATTTCATCGAGTAGGATTTTGTTTCCTACCACTACTTCAATGTTACCATCGGGCAATATCTGCGGCTTAATAAGCTTCATGCGTTGTGCAAGACTCACATTTATCTTAGCAATACGGTTGCACATACCCTTCCATTCCACTATTAACTCTTGCCAAGTAAAGCTTTGATGTTCGTCTTTATTGGTTATCTCAACATCTTCTTCGTGTTTCTCCTCTTTCTTTCCCTCGTTCATAAGCTGTGCAAACGACATTCCAAGACTACCTAACCGTACTTTTGGCATAGCAGAGACAGGCGATTGCGCACTTACGAGGGGATTTTTGGTAGCTACTGTAACGTGTGTTGCAGCACTATCTTGCTCTTTTTCGTGTGCATTATGCTTACGGCTCGCCCCAGCTACCTGCGATGCTGTTTGCGGTTGAGCCGTTAATATAATATTTCGGAACAGGGTTTTTAACTGCTTAGGGCTACGCCCCGAAGCGGGAGAGTCGTCTTCTTTTTGTGTAATTTGTGCCACTTGTATAAGCGTTAGTTCCACTAAGAGACGCTTGTTTGAGCTTTGTCGGTATTCCACATCGCACCTATTCATAATCTCTAATGCCTTATATAGAAACTGTGTAGGGCATTTTGCAGCTTGCTGTTGGTAGCGTTGGCGTTGTTCGTTGCTAGTAGCAAGCAGCGAAAGAGTCTGTGCATCTTTCGCCATTAGTACATCGCGCACGTGCGAAGCTAGTCCGTTAATAAGGTTTCCCCCATCAAAACCCTTATTTATAACATTGTTTAAAAGCACCATAATCTCTGGAACTTTATTCTCTAACGATAGATCTACAATGTTAAAATAGTTGTCTGCGTCTAAAACATTCAGGTCTTCAATCACCTTTTGGTAGGTTATGTTGCCCTGAGAGAAGCTTGCTGCCTGGTCGAAAATGGAGAGGGCGTCGCGCATTCCGCCATCTGCTTTCGTAGCAATAACGTTCAATGCCGCCTCCTCGTATACTATTCCTTCCTTCTCTGCAACCTTTTTTAGGTGGTCAATAATGCCAGAAACCGACATACGTTCGAAGTCATAGATTTGGCAACGCGATAGTATTGTAGGTAGAATTTTATGTTTTTCGGTAGTAGCAAGAATAAAAATAACGTGTGCTGGCGGTTCTTCCAGCGTTTTTAGAAAGGCATTGAAGGCTGCAGACGATAGCATGTGCACCTCGTCTATTATGAAAACCTTGTATCGTCCTACCTGTGGTGGTATGCGAGTTTGGTCCATTAGTGCCTTAATATTCTCAACAGAGTTGTTGCTTGCGGCATCTAATTCAAATATATTATAGCTTCTTCCTTCGTTAAAAGCCTTACAACTCTCACACTCGTTGCACGCTTCGCCTTGCTCAGTAGGGTGTTCACAGTTTATAGCTTTGGCAAAAATGCGGGCGCAAGTAGTCTTTCCTACTCCACGCGGACCACAAAACAAATAAGCGTGAGCCAGTCGTTTGCTCTTCACTGCATTCATTAACGTAGTGGTAAGTGCCTGTTGTCCCACTACAGAAGCAAACGACATAGGGCGGTATTTACGTGCCGATACAATGTATTCTCCCATATTTTTCTATTTCTTTTGGTGTTGCAAAGATAATAAAAAGTAAGAAAACGAAACAGAAGAGATATCGAATTAATTGTTAATTAGCATAAAATATCAACACCGCTCCGCCTTTTTTAAAAAGTTTTCTGTACTTTTGCAGCTAATAGCAACAATGGCATTCAGACTGCTTATCTACGCTACTGCATTGCAAAAGACTATAAACTATAACTAAAATAAAGAGGTGAACAAGTTTACAGGACACGTTTTTACATTTATAAGTCGCTTTAGATACCAAATAGTAATAGTACTTGGTATACTTATAGTGGGCGTTTTCGATGAGAATAGCTTCCGTCGTAGCATAGAATGTTACTACGAAATACAAGACCTAAACACCGATATCGCAAAATATAAAAAGCAATATTACAACGATATGCAGCGATTAAAGGATCTAAATACAAGTCCCGATGCCATTGCAAAAATAGCTCGTGAACGCTATTTTATGAAGGCAGACGATGAGGATATCTTCGTTCTTAGCGATGACGAACAGCCATTTAAAGGCAAAAATATATATGAAACAACTAAGTAAAATAGAAACAATAATTTATGCAATCGGCGGTTTAATGATGGCATTGGGTACTGGACTCTACGCATTCTTCATTAAACAAGACATCGCTTGCATTGTTATGCTGATTGGTGCAATAGGATTTTCCACTATGCAAATGCGGCAACAATACCTTGGAACGAACTTTGCTATACGCCGTTTGCGTAGAATTATGCTGATAGCAGACATAGGATTCATTCTCGCCGGACTATTTATGGTGGAAGATGTATATGGAATTATACGTCCGTATGCCGTTAATTCCATCGAAGGATATACCACTTACGTAAACATTGTGTACCATAACTGGGTGGTAATACTACTGATTGCCACTGTAATAGAGTTCTATACAATACACCGAATAGACCATCTTCTAAAAAGAGAACAACAGTCTGGAACTTAAAAAAAAGCCTAAATACATTGCAGATGTCTTAAAATCAATGAAAAACTTTCGCCACTTCACAATTACATTGTACTTTTGTGAGACGGTATGAATAAACTTTTAGTAAAGCAAATCGACTATGATGAACTCGCTAGAACAACGCCGCAGCAATGAGACGCACCAGCGAATGAAACATAAAAGAATACATTCTATGAATAAAATACTTTACGCTCTCGTTATATTATTGGCGCTAACATCGTGCACTAAGTCATATTATATACACGGAACGTCAAACATTTCTAGTCTCGATGGACGGCAACTCTATTTAAAAGGAGGTTCTGGCGACTCGCTAATAACACTCGATTCATGTGAAGTAGTGCATGGAAACTTCTCCTTTAAGGGTACTCTCGATTCTGTACAGGTAGCTCAAATCTATATGGATGATATGAATTTGCAGTTCCCAATAGTGTTAGAAGAAGGCGATATACAGCTTAAACTCGACAATACTCTACTCCGTGTGAGCGGAACTCCCCTAAATGAGAAACTCAATACCTTCTGGACGAAGTTCACACAACTACGAAATCAATTCATAGAAATAGACCATGAAGAAGGTGTTTCCATAATGAATGGACACGACGAAGAGGCTACTAACGCCCGATTAATAAAGAAAGCACTGCTTGTTTATGCCAATATAGATAAGCTTTTCACGGCTTTCGTTACCAATAACTTTGATAACACACTCTCTACGTGGGGCTTTCTCACACGAGTTTCCTACGATATGACACCTAACGCCTACCCTATTTGGATGAACGACTACCTATATGCAAATGCTGTAAGCCAACTTCCATCGTGGGTAGAGTTTATTATGGCGAAAGCTCCTGACGTGTTTAAGAACAACGCAGCCATAAAAGACTTCTACGAAAAGTTCCAACGCGCACAGAAAGAAATGAACGGAATGGAGCTACCAACGCAGGAAACAATGCCCAACAATAGCAATATTGCTCCACCAACTCCTGCCGAAATGGCTGGCGATACTACGATAGCAAAATAAAAAAAGATACACATTATATATATACACATACAAAATGAGGAAACTCATTCAAGGCGGAACGATAGTAAATGAAGGAAAAACATTCAATGGCACAATCGTCATTGAAGACAATCGAATAGCCGAAATCATAACAGAAAATACAACACCCCGTGGCAATTTCGACGAAATAGTCGATGCCACGGGGTGTTTTGTTTTACCAGGAATCATTGATTCGCACGTGCATTTCCGTGAACCGGGAATGGAAAACAAGGCTGATATTGAAAGCGAAAGCCGTGCTGCTGCGTTCGGGGGCGTTACTTCGTTCTTCGAAATGCCCAACACCAATCCGCAAACCACCACTATCGAAGCGCTAAACGATAAGTTTGAACGTGCCAAACACAGCTCTCACATTAACTATTCGTTCTTTTTCGGAGCCACAAACTGCAATGCCGATACCGTAAAACTACTCAACAAACACACCATACCTGGGGTTAAACTGTTTATGGGAGCCTCTACGGGAAATATGTTGGTGGACAGACGGAGCGCATTAGAGCAGATTTTTGCTACAGCAGCAGCCAAAAACCTACCCGTTATGACGCATTGCGAAGACTCAAACATTATTGCCAACAATATGAAAAAGGCAAAAATGCTCTACGGAGACGACCCAGACATCTGTCATCACTACGAAATTAGGAGCGAAGATGCCTGCTTCCAGAGTTCTAAACTCGCTGTAGAATTGGCGCTGAAACACCATACCCAACTACACATTGCACACCTTTCAACGGCTCGCGAACTACATTTGTTGCAACAACCGCACGTTTGCGACTTCGTTACAATGGAGGCTGTAATTGCGCATTTGTACTTTACAAACAACGATTATGCCACAAAGGGAGCGTTAATTAAGTGTAATCCGTCTATAAAAACAGCGCACGACCGTGCCGAACTGCGCCGAGCACTTGCCGATGGACGTATTACCACTGTGGCAACCGACCATGCTCCGCATCTTTTATCGCAGAAACAGGGTGGCTGTGCTACCGCTTCTTCGGGTATGCCAATGGTACAATACTCGCTACCAACTATGCTCGAACTGGTTGATAACGGCATTATTACAATGGAACAGTTGGTTAAACTTATGGCACATGCGCCTGCTCAGCGTTTCAAAATTGACGAAAGGGGTTTTTTAAGAAAGGACTATCGTGCCGACATTACTATTGTTAAGCCGAACACAATATGGACGGTTAGCAAGGAAAACATACAAAGCAAATGCAAATGGAGTCCTATGATGGGACACGAATACCATTGGAAAGTGGTGCATACTTTCTGCAATGGGGTGCATATTCTTAACCAAAACCAATTCGATACCCACTATCGCGGCGAACAAATCACATTCAGAAACTTTAATAATAAATAGATATGATAGCACGAATTGTTATTCCTTTACTACTCATCATCGTTCTTTCCGATGTTTATATAGATATTCACTACTTCCGAAAACGTATTCATATCACGTGGCAACAACGATTAGCATGGTGGATTCCTACTATTTTTCTTGTGGTATACACCTGTATTTTGGCATCTATACACAACTTTGCACCTACTAATCTTACGTGGCTTAACACCTATTTATTCCTTTTAGGCGCTTTCGTAGCACCAAAAACCATCTTTGGTATATGCTCGCTCGTTGGTTCATTGGTGTGCAAAACCATTGTAAAAACACGCAGAAACTATGGTCATTACGTGGGAGTGGTGGCTGCAATTGCCATTTTCGTGGTATATGTGTATGGGCTTACATTCGGTTTTTCCCAAATTCGGGTGCGCCATATCACCCTTAATGTAAGCAATTTACCCAAAAACTTCGATGGATACCGCATTGTTCAGGTATCAGATATGCACATTGGCACTTTCAATGGGTGGCGACGGTTTATTCTGGAACACGAAATGGACAGCATAAAACACCAGAACGCCAACCTAATAGTGTTTACGGGAGACCTCCAAAATATGCGTCCAAGCGAAATTCTGCCCTTTACAAACCTCCTGAAAACCAGTATGAAGAATGCCATTGCGGTGCGTGGAAATCACGATTATACCGAATATGTAAAACTAAACCCTAAGGAGGCTGAACAACAAAATAACGATTTTGCTAACATTGTACGTCATAAATTAGGGTGGAACTTGTTAGAAAACAACCACATAACCATAAAACGGGGCAACGATAGCATTGTTATTGTAGGTACAGAGAACGATGGTAAGCCGCCATTTCCACAAAAAGCCAACTACCAAAAAGCACTTCAAGGGGTTGCCAAGGGGGCTTTCGTTATTATGCTTCAGCACGATCCATCGGCATGGAGACGCCATATACTGCCTAAAAACATAGCGCAAATAACACTGTGTGGACATACACATGGCGGACAAATGCAGTTTTTTGGATTTCGACCAACCGAAATTAGAGAGGAAAACGACTATGGTGTGTATCGCAGTGGCAACCATTTTCTAAACGTTACCGATGGTTTGGGAGGCTTTGCACCCTTCCGTGTGAATATGCCAAACGAGATTGTGGTTATCACACTTAAGGCTAAAACAACATAATAAGCAACATCTTACAAACACTATGCAACAAAACTACAACAAAAAAACTACACAAACTGGACACAAAACTATTGTTGGCACGTTGCTCACACTGCTCTATCGGATATACGTGCTGTTTGTTTTCCTTCCGCTTTTCCTGGTTGCTTCCATTATAACAGCAACGGTTACAGCCATAGGCTGCCGCTTAGGCAACGGCCATTTCTGGGGTTATCACCCCGGACGACTATGGGGAAAGTTCACTATTCGTGCCCTTTTGCTGCCTGTAAAGGTAGAAGGACGCGAACATTTGCACCAAAACCAAAGCTATGTGTTTGTTTCTAACCATCAAGGATCGTTCGATATATTCCTCATTTATGGCTTTTTAGGACGAAATTTTAAGTGGATGATGAAGAAGAGCATACGCAAAATACCATTCATTGGAATAGCTTGCGAATATGCACACCATATTTTTGTTGACAAGTCGGGGGCGAGTAAAATTAAGCGAACCTACGATCAAGCACGCGAAACTCTACGCGAAGGTATGTCGGTTGTGGTATTTCCAGAAGGCGCACGCACCTTTACAGGGCATCTGGGAGTATTCCGTCGTGGAGCATTTATGCTAGCCGACGAGCTTCAATTGCCAGTTTGTCCCATCACTATTAATGGTGCTTTCGATGTTATGCCCCGCACACGCGACTGGCATTTCCCTGTTTGGCACCCACTTTCGCTCACCATTCACGAACCAATTCCACCAAAAGGAAAGGGCGTTGAATTTGAAAAAGAAACCATGAAGGAGGCTTACAACAGCATTGAAAATGAATTAGAAGAACAATACAAAGGATTTATTGAGAATCCAGATCAATAAATTTCAAAAACAAAATCCACCTTTTTGCGGTTATATATATGGTTGCAAACACCCACGTGTAGGGTATTTTTTGCGTAAATATATAGCAACGAACAGTCCACAAGGCGTATTTGCCGATTCATCGCACCCATATCATCACTAAAATTAATTGGGTTTAATGTACGAAATATGGCGCATTTGCGACACCAATAACACAAATAGAACATCAGGGAAATAATACTGCGTAACTATTTGTATAACAATGCTTTACCAAAAACCTACTTTTTGCATTGCAAAAACCTACTTTTTGTACGCCAAAAACCATACTTTTGCAATGCAAAAAGGGGGTTTTTGGTTTTTAAATACTATACATCACAGTTGTTAAAGCGGCTCTAAAGCAAACCACCACCACTATAAACGCCACGCATGTTTGGGATTCTATAACACCTATATAGCCGAAAATAACAACTAAATATGGTAAACTTAATAGCCATAGAAAGCAACACTGTGCAACACTTTCTATGCAAACTCCATAGCAAACAGCAGAAAGTTTTCTTGTTAAACCGCTTTCTTTTTCGTAACTTTGTACATTGTATGGTAAAGAAAGTTATTAAATTTGCTAAATGGATAGTGGGTTTACTGTTCGTATCCACTATATTAAGCGTTATTGTATACCGCTTTATACCTGTTTATTTTACGCCTTTAATGCTGGTGCGATGCTTTGAACAGATTGGAAATGGCGAGAAAATAAAACTCTATCACCACTGGATTCCAATAGAAAAAATGTCGCCTTCTATGCCTGTTGCCGTCATAGCGAGCGAAGACCAACGCTTTCTTACACACCACGGATTCGACTATCAGGCTATAGAACAGGCAGCAAAGGACAACCTAAACGGCAAAAAGCGTATGCGTGGTGGGTCTACCATTTCGCAACAAACGGCAAAAAACGTATTCTTATGGCAGGGAAGGTCGTGGCTGCGCAAGGGTTTAGAGGCTTATTTCACCTTTCTTATAGAAACGTTTTGGAGCAAACAACGCATAATGGAGGTATATCTCAACTCCATAGAAATGGGCGATGGCATATACGGAGTACAGGCTTGTGCAGAGAAAAACTTCGATGTAGATGCCATAAACCTTACCCGTTCCGACTGTGCACTTATTGCAGCAACACTCCCCAACCCCCGTCGCTTCTCATCGAAAGCACCAGGACCGTATATGAGAAAGCGGTTAAGGCAGATTGAAACACAGATGAAACACATACCAGCCTTCCCATTAAACAATTAGAAAACGCTACCATTACAACACAAATGCAAGAGGATAAACAAGAAAAAATAGAACAACTGCTCGCACAACTCAACGAAAATCAACGCGAAGCAGTAGAATATTGCAACGGGCCATCGCTGGTTGTGGCTGGCGCAGGCTCGGGAAAAACACGCGTTCTTACCTATAAAATAGCCTATTTAATAATGTATGGTGTGCTGCCCTACCGCATTTTAGCACTCACTTTCACCAATAAAGCTGCACGAGAAATGAAAGAACGCATTGCAAAACTGGTAAATCAGGAACAAGCCAGTCAGCTTTATATGGGCACATTCCACTCTGTTTTCTCTCGCATTCTTAGAGCAGAGGCACAACATATAGGCTATAACAGCAACTTTACCATATACGATGAAACCGATTCGCGGTCGCTTCTAAAGTCGATTATTAAGACTTTGGGACTGAACGATAAGGATTATAAGCCATCTACAGTACACAATATTATATCGATGGCTAAGAATCAGCTCATCGGTCCCGATGCTTTTGGTAGTAGCTATGGTGGACAAAGTGGTTTAAGAGGGGCAAAACTGCAAGCTGTTACACGCATTTATACAGTGTATCAAGCACGTTGCCGACAAGCGAACGCTATGGATTTCGACGATATTTTGGTGAATACGTTTCGCCTTCTCAACGAAAATGCCGACATTCGCAATAAGTATGCCGACCGCTTTCAGTATATTTTGGTAGACGAATACCAGGATACCAACTCTGTACAAGTGGCTATTGTTAAACTACTAACCGTAAAACACCAACGTGTTTGCGTGGTGGGCGACGACTATCAAAGCATCTATTCGTTTAGAGGAGCCAACATAGACAACATATTAGACTACCAAAAAAAGTTCGATAATGTACAGGTTTTCAAGCTCGAACGCAACTATCGGTCTACCCAAAAGATAGTAGAAGCAGCCAATTCGCTTATGAAACACAATGTAAAACAAATTCCAAAGGAGGTTTATTCTAAGGAAAGCGAAGGCTCAAAAATAAGCTATCACTCGTGCTACAGCGATAAAGAGGAAGCTATGGTGGTGGTAAAAGAAATTAAAAAACTACACAGCACAAAAGCATTTCAATACAATTGCTTTGCCATTTTGTACAGAACAAACGCACAAAGTCGTAGCTTTGAAGACGAATTGCGTAAGGCTTCAATACCATATAAGATATTTGGCGGACTGTCGTTCTACCAACGAAAAGAGATAAAAGACATTATAGCCTACTTCCGTTTGGTGGCTAACCCGAACGACGAAGAGGCTTTTAAACGCATCATAAACTATCCAACACGAGGCATCGGAGGCACTACGCTACAAAAAATAATAGAATGTGCCAATGCAAAAGGGGCTAGTTTGTGGGACGTTATCACCAATCCGCCAACCTATAACTTAGATATTAATAAGGGAACAACCACAAAACTAACTGCGTTTGTAGAGCTTATTAGCAACTTTATACGCCAATTGGCAATGACAGATGCATACTCTTTGGGAACAGAAATAATAAAACAAAGTGGCATCTGGGCTGATTTGGCACAGGGAACATCGCCCGACGACATTGCAAGACGTGAGAATTTGGAAGAACTTTTGGCAGGAATGCAAGCCTTTGTAGACGAAAGAAGAGAGGAAGGAAGGGAAGATGAAACCTTCTTAACCGACTTTTTGCAAGAGGTTGCACTCTATTCCGACTTGGATAAGGCGGACGATGGCAGCCCGAAAGTGTCGCTTATGACTATCCATGCTGCCAAAGGTTTGGAGTTTCCAGTAGTGTTTGTGGTGGGATTAGAGGAGAATATATTCCCCAATGCCATAGCTGCCAGTTCGCGAAAAGAGCTTGAAGAGGAACGCCGGCTACTATATGTGGCTATAACAAGGGCAGAACAGCTTTGCTATCTCACCAATGCAAAGAACCGTTACCACTTTGGTTCTATACAATTCAATAATCCTAGCCGCTTTTTAAAGGACATTGACCCTGCTTATATAGACGCTGAGAACCTGCCATTTGGTGGTATTGGCAACCGTATGCCGTGGGACGAGCCTGCAAAAGATAGCCGATGGCAAAACGCAAACCCTGTGGCAACACAGTTTAAGGCTGACCCTCGACCCAAAATTACAGCCCCACGAATGCCCGAACGTGCAGTAAATCCGCTATCGGAACGCACAAAACAACGACTGATAAGCGAGGGAGGAAACTTTAAAAGACTATCGGCAGCCATATCAAACGGTGGCAGACAAACCGAAACATCTACCCTATCTGCTGGCGTTGGTGGCAATTCTGCACAGTCGCCAACAGGCTCTTCTACAACATTTGGCACAGTTTCAGCCAGCCAGTTATCTGTTGGTGCAACCATAGAACACCTCCGTTTCGGTATAGGTGTGGTAGAAGCAATTGAAGGAAGTGGCGAAAACACCAAAGCAACCGTAACGTTTCGCAATGCAGGAAGGAAACAATTGCTGTTGAAATTTGCCAAATTCAAGGTGCTGTAAGCATTTAAAAATTACAGAAATTGGGTACGAATTGCGATACCAACAGTGGAAATATGCAACATTATTTCGGGGATTTCGGGGAATCGGGCACGATAAATCGGTCCCTACGCCTACGGAATGAACGTGGGAAAATAAGCTATTCATTAAACATACCTGACAGAATATTCAACAGAATGGTATTAAAAGAATATCAGAAGAAACAATGTAACACAACCATTCGTACGCTAATGTTTGGCAAAAACAACACGCTTGCATAACCGCCTAATACTTAACACATTACAACAACCATATTTTTGCGTTGTAAAAACCCCCTTTTTGTCTTCCAAAAACCCCCTTTTTGCATTACGAAAAGGGGGTTTTTGTTTTGTAAAAAGGGGGTTTTTGTTTTTCGTTAGAATTATTTTCAAAAACGAGGGTGGTATTTCTATTCTTTTCATACCCCCATAACAACACCATCACGGCAATATTTTTAACCTCTTTGTTCGGCTATTTTTGTCCGCAAAGCTGGTTGTATGGGCAGTTCTCACATATCTTTTGGTTGGTTGTTGGGATAAATGTTTCGCTGTTAAACAGTTCTTCCAACTTCTCTTTTAAGAAGTTTTCGAAATCGTTTTCGTAGGTTGCAGCATTCGTAACAGGTGCTCCTTCCAGCACCACAACGGGCGAATAGTTCTCTCTATTAGCGTGTTGTATGAAGAGCAATGCCGGACTTACTGGTTTGTGGTTGGGGTTGTTGGTGTTGTCTTCGGTCTGTTCTATAATGCTATATAGTATTGCTTGGAATATATAATCGTTCTTTTCGTTCAATATTTTTGCCGGATTGAATATATCTTCCACCTTTTTTAACTCTCCTGCAACCTTATTTCCAGTTTTATAATCAACCACTCTCAGTTGCTCTTGGGGTGTGTTCAGCTTTATTTCGTCTAACCTATCTACACGTCCGCCTACCGTTATTGTTTTCTGTTTTCCTCCAACATTTATTGTAAAACGCTTGTAAATGTCGAACTCGTGGCATATTACTCGCATAGGAGATGTATGCAAATCTATCTGAAGAAGGTGTCGCAAGAACTTCACAATCACCTCTTTCTTAATAATTTGCAGTCCATTTAGCTTTGGGTGGTGGGTGTTTCCAGGTTTCTGAAGATACAGTTCTCTGGCAAAAGCTTCGCTCACAACGCTGTCTAAAGTGGCGTTTGCGTTGCCCGATGTAGGCGATTGCACCGACCGCCCGGTGCTTAAAAGTTTTTCAATATCGCTGCTTTTAATTACCTCGCGTGGTAAAAGTTGCTCGTACATAAGCTGTGCAGCACAGTGAAAAATATTACCAAACACACGTCCATCTATATCGTCTGTGTCGTTGTCGTTGCTTTCCAATAGTTCTGCAACATACTTATAATAAAACATTACAGGGCATCGTTGGTAGGTGTTTATGGCAGTTGGCGAGAAATAAGATATGCTATTGAGTTTCTTCAACACGGTTTCGTCTTTGCAAATGGTTTGTTTTTGCAAGCGCAACGGCTCTTGTCCGGCTTGCAATGCCCATTGTTTTATGTTTAATTTACTCTCTACTAAGAGTTGCAACATAAACCTACTCATTTCTCCTACCCGTGTTCCTTCGGTAGAATTGTTATACAACAGTGTAACGTTTTTGGCTCTTTGCAACAGCCTATGGAAGTAATAGCTAAACACAGAAACCTTATTATCGATGGTGGTAAGCCCGTATGCTTTTCGCACAAAGTGTGGAATAAACGACACATCGCTTACCCCTTTGGGCATATTTCCCTCGTTACAAGAAAGCAACAACACGTTTTCAAAGTCGAGATTACGTGTTTCCAGCACTCCCATTACCTGTACTCCGCGAGCTGGTTCGCCATGAAATGGAATGGAAGTAGATGCTATTAGCTGACTGAATAGGCGGCGAAACATAACAAAATCTGCCATTAGGTCGCCTTCTTTCATTAGTTCTAACAGCTTGTTAAGTAGGGTATACATTCGGAAAGTAGACTCTTGAAATAGCTGATTGTGGTTTTCTGCCCCATTAGTAGCTATGGTTCTAACCATCTCTACCAGCCATTCCACCAACGCTTCCACTGGTTTATCAACGTGTTTAAGGCGTGTTCGTTCCACTTTAATGTAGTATTGCTTCTCCGTTTGCAGTTCTGCAAGCAGGTTGTTAGCATCTATTCCCAAATATTTTCCATAGGGGTGGCGTAGCACATGTGCCAATTGTTGCAACCTGTAAGCCCCCTCTTGTGCCGAAAAACCTTCGGTTTGCAAGGCTATAAGTTGCCAAACCATAGAGCTAATGGGTGTTTGCGACAGTGGATAACCCGTTGTTACGTTGAGCGTTTCAACCTCTGGTGGAATGCAATGTATAACAGTTTGCAACAGCATTTCGTTGCACATAACCACCGCAGTATGCCTTCCTGCCTTGTAACGTTGGTTCTCTAACAACCATTCGGACACGTAACGGGCTTGCAAATTCTCGGTTGGTGCCGACACGTAGCGCACTTCTTTTGCCGCTTCGAAGCCTGTATAGAGAGGGTTATCGGCAGCAAATTCGTTAGGAAAATCACGCAACCACTTATTAATATACACGCCTGCTTCGTTAGATTGTGCCATATAGTAGTGGTCGTAGTCCCAATAAAAGCGTGCTTTTCCCTCGCTTTTCAGAGCCGAAAACAGTTTTTGTTCCACCTTTTGTAGCACATTGAAGCCCACAAAAATATAGGTATCGTAGCGGTTAGGTAGTTGTTTTTGCTCTATAACATCACGATATAACATACCCTCGTAAGCCAAATTCTCTTTGCGTAACCTGGTTTTAAACTCCGAATAAATATTGTATAGCTTGCTCCAAAGTCTTAGAAAGCGGTCTTTTAGTATGCTCGAATCGCCAGTAAAGTTGGCAAAAAACCTACTGAGTTCTGCCTTTTGGCTATCCGAAAGATAGTCTATCGTGTCCAATTCGTGTAGGTCTCGTATGTTGCGAAACACCTTTTCGGCATCTGCCATGTTCTTATCTATGTCGTCAAAGTCGGCTAACAACAGCTGTCCCCAGCCATAAAACTCATCAAGAGTCTCGTTTCTGCCAGTTTGTTCCATATATACTTTATAGAGAATACATAGACTTTTAATAGGATCGGCTATGGTTAAGCTCGACTGTTGCTGGAATAATTCGGAGATAGTAACGTACGATGGGCTCCAAATAGGACCGTTAGCGTGTTTCGCTAACTCCTGATTTAGGAACAAAGCAGCACGTTTGTTTGGAAAAACAATAGCCTTATGGGCTAAGTCGTTGCCGTATTTTTCTATTAAATTGGTGGCTACTGCTTGCAGAAAAGTATTCATTTTGCTAAGTTTAAGGTTAGATATTCACTTCCACTACGTTGTTTTTTACTACATACCAAAGGTATCCTGACACCTTTTTATGCCCCATACGAATAAGTATTTCCATATATTGTTGCACTTGTTTCTTATATTCTTCGCGTTCTTTTCCGAACTTAAAGTCTACCACAACAAACTCTTTTCCATCGGTCATTACCCTATCTGGGCGATGTTCTTCCATCTCGTTGGTATCTTTATTATACTCTAATATGGTACATTCGTTATATAGTTGCCACCTTTTAGAGAACCATTCTTGCACCTGTGGGTTGGTTATGGCATCTTCAATACGGGTGCGCAGCTGTGCCGAAGTTATCTCATCGTTGTATATTATGCCCTGTTGTTCCAATTCGTTGAGCCGTGTTGGAATGTCGGCAGTGGTATAAATGGTTGAAAAAAGTTGGTGTAACACATTACCAATCTTTATATATCGTGTTCTGTCAGAGGGGTCTACGTCTTCTCCTTTCACAAATTCTATACTCTTATTGCTCTGTTTAAAGGTTGCCGCTTGTGGGTATGTGGCAATGCTAACAATGTGTTTGTCGGGCTTAATAAGGAACGGATTGTCCGCCACAGCATGTTCTTTCTCGTGCGTTTCGGGGACTAATGTGCCATATTCGAAATGTATTTCGCTACCAATATCGTCGGGAAAGCTAAGCGAACTGCCTTGTAATTGTTCGCTAACCTGCCTTAATGCCAATTCAATAGCATAGGAACGGTTTCCTGGTGGAGTGCCTTTTGCAATGTTATCGAGTGTTGTTTTGCCTTGACGCAAGCCAAAAACGAACAAGTTTTTCGATGCTCTTGTGAACGCAACGTATAGTAAATTCAGGTTGTCTACTATGTTTTGGAAGTGTTCTTCCTTGTAATCGTCTTCGAAAACCGTGCCTATCAGCTTGTCTCTGCTAAAGTCTATGGGCAGCAAAGGTAGCTTATTGTAGGGAGCTGGCTTGTTTTTTGTTTCGCACCAGAGTGTTCCTTTCTTTTCCATTTCCCAGTTACAGAAAGGTATTATGACGTTATCGAACTCTAAACCTTTACTTTTATGAATGGTCATAATGCGTATTCCTTCTATCTCATCGCTCTGTATTGTCTTCGAAGAGAGGCTGTTTTCCCATTCGTTTATAAAGTCATCGATGTCTGCTGTGTGGTCTTTCAGAAAGTCGTTTAGGGTGTCGTAGAGTGTACAAATGTACGAACTTTGCCCTTCTAACTGGTCTAAGCCGAACAACATAAATAGTTTATCCACTAAATCTACAATGGGAAGACCCAACAAAAGTTCTCTGTTTGCTACGTATTCTGGTGGCAATTGGCTGTTTAATTTAGCCATTTGCTGTTCTGTAGCCAGTTTTCTACGTTCCTTTTTGTCTATATTTTTAGTGTCAATATTGTTGCTTCCATTGATAGAAACCAGTAAATCGGTGTCGGTTAATGGCTTTTTTAGCACTTCCTGATTGTAGAGTTTCACCAGTTTTCCCCGTGTTAATACATCGTCTGGGTGGGTAAGTAGGTGCATAGCACTCACTATAATGTTTACCGATAGCGATGCATCTAAGCGAAAAGCCTCGTCTGAAACGATGTTAATTTCGTTGCCAAAGCTTTGCAAAAGTGCGTTTACTATGTCTTGAATATTGCTTTTAGAGCGTACCAGAATGGCTATTTTACTTTGGTTTTTACCACCATATCCATTGTTAAACAGTTCTTTTATGGTTTCTATAAGCTCTTCTAACACAGCCTCTTTCATACTTTTGCTTGGATAAAGACTTATTTTTACGAATCCATTTTCGGTAGTTTTATGTGTTTTTTGTGCCACATCTTCGTATGCTTTCTGCACTATTTCGGCTTTTTCGGCATCGTCTTGCGCTACTTCTTTGGCAGTATTAGCAACACATTGTTCCCAAAAGGCGTTGTTAAAGTCTATTATTCGTTTTTCGGAACGATAGTTATAATCGAGCGTTTCCAATCTTATTTTTTGGTGAGCAAAGCTCTTTTCAATGTTGTTTAGTATGCCCCAATCGCCTTGTCGCCACCTATACACGCTTTGTTTTATATCGCCTACTATTAGGTTTTGCGACAATTCTTGTGCCATACAGTTGGCTAACAGCACCTGAAAGTTCTGCCATTGTATGGTGCTGGTGTCCTGAAACTCGTCTATCATTACGTGTTTTAGGCGTGCACCAATACGTTCAAATATGAAAGGAGTGTCGCTATCTGCTATTAATTCTTTAAGCAATGCTTGTGTATTGCTAAGCATAAAGCGGTTAGTATCCTTTGTTAAGTTGTCCACAGCATCGGCTATGGCGTGCAAAAGTCGTAGTTCTGAGAGGTGCGAAAGGGTGAGTTGAATAGACTGAAACTCGTTCCAATTGTCGTCATTGTAGGCAATTAGTTCGCTAAGTTGTGCCGAAAGCACTTCTGCAGCCAGTGTTTGTATTTGTTGTTTGTCGGCTTTTGCACATTTGGAACTGGTCCAGTTCTGTGGCGATTCGTTGGCTTTTAGCACACCAGCTTTAAGTGGTTTGTTAGTAAGCGGTGCTATTGCGCTATCTGTTAAATACTTATACAGTCCGCTACGATAGTTAGAAGGTATGTCCAAATTGGCATTTTTTATTTCGTTTAGAATGCTTCTTGCCTTACTGTTGAATGTTTTTCGAATGTCGTTTCTACGTTTTCTCAAAGTAGTTTCGTAGACTTTAAAGTCGTCGGCATTGCTAAGTTGTTCTTTTAAATTGGCTTCGTGTGCTTTATAAAAGTCTTTAAATATGTTTGTTCCAAAGGTTTTTATCTTTCCAATAATATTCCAACCGTTGTCGTCTTCTATACTATTGTTTATGTAAGTGCTTATCCACTGTAGCACAGGTTGCCCTTTTTCCAGACTTTCTATCATTTGGTCTACAGCCTTTTCGGTAATTTCCTCGTTGTTAAGGTCTACTCTCAGGTTGGCTGTTTGCCCCAATTCGTGTGCCAAATTGCGCAAAACTTGTTGGAAGAAAGCATCTATGGTGAGTATTCGGAAGTTGTTATAGCGATGAATAAGCAAGGTTAGGGCTGCCCGTGCATTGTTTCTTATCACGGCATCGGGCATATTTGTTTTTTCTTTTACCTTATTAAAATACTGTTGCGACGACTGTAACGAGTTGGCAATGCCGTATAGTTGTGAGAGTATACGCATCTTCATTTCTTGCGTTGCCTTGTTTGTGAAGGTTACAGCAAGTATGTGTTGATAGTTCTCGGGGTCTTTCACCAACAGCGAAATGTATTCTACGGCAAGCGTAAATGTTTTTCCTGAGCCTGCCGAAGCCCTATAAACAGTGAGGTGTTCTTCCATTATGCCTTTGCAATTTACGTTTAAGTTGTAAAGGTAAGTATAAAAAACGAAATACACAAACCTTATTATTGGTTATGCACACTATTGCATAACAAAAACAAGAACCATACTTTCGAATTACAAGAACCATACTTTTGCACGCCCAAAACCCCCTTTTTGCACGCCAAAAACCATACTTTTGCAATGCAAAAACCATACTTTTGAATGGTGATTATGTAACATACAGATAATGAACACGTTGCGAACGTTCCGTGAATGTGCAACGAACACCCACGAAATACCCCACGAAACACACCGTAAAATGTCCACATTCACCCACAAAATATCCAACGAACACACCGCAAGGCGTAGGGGCCGATTCATCGTGCCCGTGTCCTTGCATAACCAAATACGCATTTTTACATTATCAAATCCATATATTCATTTCATCGCACACGTATTTTCGTCCTCCATTTCGTGGGTGTTTTCGTATATGCGGGCACGATAAATCTGCCCCTACGGCTGCTGACGGGCTGCCAATAACACAATATTAAAAAACAAAACCCACCTTTCTGCGAAACAAAAAGGTGGGTTCTAATTTTAAATGGGCTATATTTAGCTAACCTATTTAATGCTTTTATTTAAACTTCATACCTAAGTTCCACATTATAAAGCTAAAAATGTCGGCTTGCTCTTCCAGCTGTTTAGCCAGTGGTTTGCCACTTCCGTGCCCTGCTTTACTATCAATACGAATAAGAACAGGTGCTGTTCCGCCTTGGCATTCCTGCAAAGTTGCAGCAAATTTAAACGAGTGTGCAGGCACAACACGGTCGTCGTGGTCGGCTGTTGTTACGAGTGTTGCAGGATAGCTTACACCTTTCTTCAGGTTATGGAGGGGCGAATAAGCACGCAAATAGTCGAACATAGCTTTGCTATCCTCGCTTGTTCCATAGTCGGGAGCCCAATTCCAGCCTATAGTAAACTTGTGATAGCGCAGCATATCCATAACTCCCACTTGCGGTATGCACACTTTGAAGAGGTCGGGACGCTGTGTCATACATGCACCTACCAGCAAACCGCCGTTGCTTCCACCCATTATGGCTATGTGTTCTTTACTTGTAAAGTGGTTAGAAACGAGCCATTCGGCAGCCGAAATAAAGTCGTCGAACACGTTTTGCTTCTGCATTTTCGTACCAGCAACGTGCCATTCTTCTCCATATTCGCTTCCTCCGCGTAGGTTTACCTGTACATATACACCGCCATTCTCAAGGAATGGTATGCGCATAGACGAGAAATTGGGCGATAAAGATACATTAAAGCCACCATATCCGTATATCAACACTGGGTTCTTTCCGTTTCGTTTCAGTCCTTTTCGGTAGGTTAAGAACATTGGAACACGTGTTCCGTCTTTGCTATTAAAGAACACTTGCTCTGTGGTATATTGGTTAAGGCTGAACTTAACCTTAGGTTCGGTGTAAACAGAACTCTTGTTTTGTGCCATGTCGTACTGGTAAATGGCACCTGGAACGGTGAACGATGCAAAGCTATAGAAGCATTCTTTTTGTCCACGTTCGCCACTAAAGCTCGCCCGTCCTACGGTTGGAAGCTTTATTTCGTTAAGTTCTTTGCCATCTAAAGAGTAAACATAAAGGTGTGTAGATGCATCTTTGCTATAGCTAAGCACCAGTTTATCGGCAGCGAATTGTGCATTTTCGAGCACGTTTTTGGTTTCTCCTACAAGTTCTTTCCAGTCTTTAAAGCCTGGTTTATGCACGTTTGCCACCATTATTCTACCCTTTGGTGCGCCATCGTTAGTAAGCAAATAAATGTTATCGCCTACTGTTCCAATGGGATTATACTGCAAATCCATATTGGAAGTCATCTGTATAAACTGCGAATTAGGTACTCGTAGGTCGCGCACATATAGGTTCATGCCAGAGCCTGCCCCACTTTCGTAGAGAAACATAATGGTTTCTTCTTTGTTCAGCGATACCGAATAGAAGCGTAAAGGTTGGGTTGGATTTTGGTAAAACAACACATCTTGACTTTGTGGCGTACCTATTTTGTGGTAGTAAATCTTGTGTATTTCGTTCTTTGAGCTATACTCTTTGCCCTTTTCAGGTGCATCGTAGGCACTGTAATAGAAGCCATTTCCACACCATTTTGCACCTCCGAACTTAGCCCATTCTATGTGGTCGGATAGCAATTTGCCCGTTGCTACATCCTTAACGTATATTTCTTGCCAGTCGCTACCACTGCGCGAGATTACGTAAGCCATGTGTTTTCCATCTTTAGAGAAGCTTATATCTTGCAAAGCAACGGTACCATCGGTACTTAATTTGTTGGGATCGAGAAACTCATGGAGTGCTCCTCCCAGTTCGTTCATTTGGTAAAGAACACTCTGATTCTGTAGTCCGTTGTTCTTAAACACATACCATTTGCCGTTGTTTTCGAAGGGAGCGCTCACCTTTTCATAGTCTGCCACCTCCTTTAAACGCTGCAAAAGCTTTGCACGGAATGGTATTTTAGCCAAGTATTCGTTGGTTACTTTATTCTCAGCAGCCACCCATTCGGCTGTTTCTTTACTTCTATCGGCTTCCAAAGGACGGAAGGGGTCGGGTATTTTCACACCAAAGTAGGTGTCTACTGTACCATCTTTTGGTGCTTTAGGGTAATTAATGTTTTGTGCAACCATTGTTGTTGTTGTCAGTGTAAGTACCGACAGTGCTACGAAATGTTTCATTTTGTATAATAGGTTTATGTTATTTCGATGACTCGAACGCCACAAAGATACTAAGAAAATTCCTATTCTGAACAGCTATTGCCAAACTTTTGACTTACAGTTTCGCCGTACAAACTTTAATAACTACCTTTGCAGAACACATGTTACAAGTACTATGAACAGACAAAAAGATGCAAATATGGCGACCGCACAGTAGACCAAATGGTACAGGCAGCCCGTTCGGGTAAGCAAAATATCGTGGAAGGAATAGAAGATGGCAACACATCAACGGAGATGGAGCTTAAGCTTCTCAATGTTTCGCGCAGCTCATTGCAGGAGTTACGCGAAGACTACAACGACTTTTTACACACGCGCGGTCTTGCTTGCTGGACATCGAAACACCATCGTTACGATGCAATGCTTGGCTTTTGTAAGCATCATAACAAGGCAGAAGATTATCTTTCGTATGCCAACAGGTGGACGGCAGAGGAGTTTTGCAACACGTTGCTCACACTTTGCCACATCACAGATAAGATGATGTGCAACTATCTTGCCCGTTTGGAGAAGCAGTTTGTAGAGCAAGGCGGCATCAAAGAACGCATGCACGCTGCCCGTACAGGCTACAGAAAGGAACAAGACGAGCTGTTAAAAAGGCTACAAACAGAGAATATACAGCTGAAAGAAGATGTTAAGAGGTTGCAAGCGGAAGTAAAAAGGCTACAAGAAAGGTTGGCGCAGCGGTAGCGCAACGCCCCTTGGAGCTTGTAGGGATAGTAGGAATGCTAGTTTTTCTAGTACTCCTAGGGTTCCTAGGAATACTAGGAACCCTACAAAAGCTTATGCCCACAAGAAAGCTACCCCCTACTTCTCCCTCGCTTTCCTTGCATATTCGAATAGCGAAGAGGGCAAATGGCAATATCCCGTAGGGTTTTTGTCGAGATAATCTTGGTGGTAATCTTCTGCCGAATAGAAGTTTTTCAGTGGTAATAGTTCTACTTCGAGCGGCACAGAGTATTTGCGTTCTTCGGCATCGAACACCTTTCTAATAATAGGAAGGTCGGTTGGGTCGGTGTAATACACGCCTGTTCTGTATTGCGAACCACGATCGTTGCCTTGCCTATTGTAACTTGTGGGGTCTATAGAAGCAAAGTATAGCTTTACAAGAAATGCTAACGACACCACCGTAGGGTCGTATTTAATGTGCACAGCTTCGGCAAAACCAGTGCCGTCGGTGCACACTTCCTTGTAGGTAGGGTTCTTTGTGTGCCCGTTGGCATAGCCCACTTCTGTCCATAGCACTCCTTTTATTTGCTTAATATAGTGTTCTGTGCCCCAGAAACAGCCTCCTGCAACATAAAGTTCCTTCTCTTTTCTTACCCATTTGGTATACTCTCCGTAGCCTTCTTCCTCCATTTTGTTGAGCGGAATAAAGCGCAACGATGCACTGTTTATACAATAACGCTGTCCACCTTGTGCGGTTGGACCATCGTTAAACACGTGTCCAAGATGAGCATTTCCCGTTAAACTTCTCACTTCAGTACGTTGCATACCATGCGAATTGTCGGCTTTTTCTACCAAAAGACGCTTGTCTATGGGTTTAGAAAAGGCAGGCCAACCACACCCAGAGTCGTATTTGTCGGCAGAAGAGAATAGCGGTTCGCCCGTAGTAACATCTACATAGATGCCCGGACGAAACTCTTTGTCGTACTGGTTGGTATATGGTTGTTCTGTTGCAGCATGTTGTGTAACGGCATATTGCTCGGGTGTGAGCTGGCGACGTAGTGTTTCGTCGTCAGGACGAGTGAATGTTTTTGTTGTCATTTTCGTTGTTTTTATTTGTGTGTTGCCACGTTCGTTGGTGGCTATTCGTGGACTATTACTGCACGATGTTACTACTGAAGCAGCAAGCAAAAGACAGAGTGTGAACAGAAGACAGTCCTCTCTAACTACTGAAAAAATGTTTTTAAACTTGCATTGGCGTAGCAAAAACGTTGCTGGTGCGGTGGTTCTACTTTGTGTCATTGGTGCATTTGTCTTTTTGTTTTACGTTTGCTAAATTATAAAAAAGTATTTATTTGGTTTCACTTCTCTGTTTTTATTTAACTAAAATAATTACAAACAGGGTGTTTATGGCTATTTTTTACCCATTTATAATATATTTTTACCTTTCTGTTGAGTTTGTTTGCATGTGTAAAAATATATTTATAACTTTGCGAAAGTAATGTTAGAAATAGCATAAATAGTCGTAAAATCAAAATAAAATGGTTGGATTGGCAATGCCAAACAGCCGTTTCAATAAGTTTAATTTAGTATTTTTATTTAATCAATTAGTTATGAAGAAGAAAGCATACATTACCCCTATCACCACCATTACGCCCTTGCCGTATATGGAAGCTATGCTCGACAGTAGCGAAAGCATAGGCGATGAATCGTTAGGAACACCTGTTTACATGATGCCCAACAACCCTTTTAGGAAACCGGAGCGGAAAAAACATGGTGGGAATACCGCTAAAAAGTAACCACAAAAAACAATGGAAGTTGTGCAGAAACCAACAAAGCAGGTTGCCAACTTCTAATAAAGACTCGACAGAACTACGGTTTTGCCGAGCCTTTTTTTATGGAAAAGAAGAACGCTAAATAGACTAAGAAGCCAAAGCTAAGCTGTTTTGATACACTTATAGGTGTATTTAGATTTTTGGAAAAAGCAAAACAAAAAACAAAAACATAGGCGTTTTATTTGGCGTTTTAAACTAAAATAGATATATTTGCACAGAAATATGCTTTTACTAAGCAAATTGATTTTTTATGAGAATGCCTATATGGCATTTCTCCAAATGCCAAAAATAAAAGCCGCGATGGCTAAAAGGAATAGTTATTTAATTGTTAATGACTACCATCTAGCGTTTTGGTAGCTTTAGGTTTTTAGTTATTAGGAACTAAATTTATATTGTTATTATATGCATTTGCTAACTATTTAAGTATTTAATGAATGCATTATAAGAAGAATTTAGTATGGATCGGGAGATTAATATGAATTTATTAACAATAAAATTTACAGATTATTTAGACAAGAAATATAGGTTGGCTGTGAGGCTAGCCTATTTTTTATTTATAAGCAGTCTCAGTTTATTTTACCCATAAAACCATTTTCTGTTGCCCCCAATATACACGATACATTTTAAATAGAAAACACCCTGTATTACAAAAACCCCCTTTTTGCATTGCAAAAACCATACTTTTGGCGTGCAAAAACCATACTTTTGCAATGCAAAAAGGGGGTTTTTGTTTTTCAAACACTGGGTTGGCTGTTTTATATGTGTATATATAGTAGGCTAAAAGCCATAGTATCAGGCAGAAAGACCACCGTTTTCTGTTTGTTTATAGATAGC
>QWBZ01000009.1_pt1 | contig 87731 bp, 67 predicted proteins | sample 1972441 | NCBI WGS metagenome assembly QWBZ01 (sample SAMN09866721, study PRJNA288562) | Human oral metagenome isolate term6_saliva, whole genome shotgun sequencing... | isolation source: mouth | host: Homo sapiens | place: USA: California
TTTCTTGCCTAATTCAATAAATTGGAATTGTTGTTCATATTCGCAAAACAATATCATACAAGGTGCTTTCCCTGCTTCTTTTGGCTCTTTTATCAGCATCTTAGAACAGAAGTGCATAAATTCGGCAGGTCTAAATTCATTCTCCGAAGAAAAGAACTTTTTACCAGCTTTCTCACTCTCTCCATTCTTATTATTGCCACCTTCGTACCAAGTAGGGTTACTCGCATAGGCGTTATTGCCGAGATTGTAAGGCACATCCGTAAGTATTAGTTGCGCCTTTGGTATCTGATAGCTTTTGTAATTTTGGAAACTATCATTGAATAACTCTATATCTTTCATTGAAAAAGAACATTTGTTAATTGTTTTCCATTACTGAACACCGCCCACTTTCCTTTGCCGTTGGTGTCGATGAGTTTCAAATCCTCAACCTTACCAAAGCGGTTGATGTTTCCGCACAAATCTATAAACCACGCTTGCTTGTCTTTGTATGGTCGCATCTCCCTGCCTACTATCTGATAGTACATAGCAAGCGACATCGTGGGACGTGCCATTACTACGGTGTCAAGTTCAGGGTAATCAAATCCAGTTGTTAACACTCCTACGTTTACAACCACCTTTATTTTACCACTCTTGAAGTCGTTTAATATGCGTTCACGTTCTGCCTTTGGAGTCGTTCCTGATACCATTTCGCAGCATTCAATGCTTTGTGTCAGCCGTTCAGCTTCTTTCAGAAAGCGAGTAAAGACTAATATGCCTTTTCTTGTCCCGCCACGTTTTGGCGAAAGTAGTCGTTTCACGATGCTAACTAAATAGCCATAAAAATCAATCCTTTTATACTCTGCTTCTACGGACTTGTCTGTATAGTCAGCACCCGTTGAATTTGCTTGCAGATTGTTCTCATCCCATCCTAATGGGTTCATCTGAAAGTAATCTATCTTTGAAAGAAAACCCATATCAAGTAAAGTCGATATTTGCACTTGATAGATAACCTTTGAGAATATCAACGGGCGGGTACGAGTAAGGAACTTTAGCATTGCACCAAAGCTGCTTGAACTTAGTCTGTAAGGAGTAGCAGTCAGTCCTAACACCTTACACCCCGTAGCGTGGATAAATTCTTCATACATACCGCCCTTTGCGTTGACAAAGTGGCACTCATCTATGATTACGTTATTGAAATGCTGAAAGTCATCTGTGTGGCGTATCACGCTGCCTATCGTTGCAAAAGTTATACAGTTTATATTCTTTGAATTGAATGAAGCCGAGTAAACAGAGCAATCAAGTACACCATAGGAGCATAGTTTCTTATAGTTCTGTTCAAGTATCTCTTTTGACGGCTGAAAGACAAGCGTATGCCCTTGCAGTCTGTTAGCGATGTCAGCTATCACAAGCGACTTACCGCTACCCGTAGGCAACACCATGATAGCGTTATACTTTGCTTTCTTATCATTAAAAAAGGCTACCGCAGTATCGGAAGCCTTTTGTTGATAATCTCTAAGTTTATACATCATATCCTTATTCCTTTTTCTTCACTCAATTTCTTCACTAAAACTGAATAATACTTGATGAGTTCCTGCAACTCAAATATAGAATAGCGTTTTATCGTACCTTTTGCTTTGTATTCCAAGTAGTCCACATTCTTCTCGCCTATCTTTTTAATCAGATTTTGACGATACATCTGAATATTTCCTTGATTGAAGATGTTGCATGCCACACACTGCGCATTACAATTCATTTCGTCAAAGCGTGTTGAGAGGTATCTTCTACTCATGTAGTGTCCGTTCTGAATATCTTTCCAGTAGTAGACTCTATTACAGGAGATACACCTACAATATCCGTTTGCATCACTATCTCGCAATCTGATATACTGGCTAAAGACCTTATCTAATTTCTTTACCAAAGTTGATTGGCTTGCTTGCCGTTTCTTTGGTTTGTCTGTTTTCTTTTTCTTGATATAGTTTGGCATTACTTAAATCCCCATTCTTTCATATAATCAAATCTTTCTATGCCTTTGAAATCGTCAAGTTCCGTTGGACTAAGAAGAATTTTATCATAGCGACGTTTTCCTTTCCATTCTTCTATTACGCTATTCGTATATGTTTCAAAGTCTATCAACGAAATAGAAAAATAGGTTTGGAACCTATATCCCTGCACAGATTCACCTAAATATCCGAACTTCTTTATACAATAGTTTGTTACTATCTCTTGTTGCAATCCCTCTGTTGAATAAACAGCTACAAGTAATCCACTTGTGAAAAGCCCTGTTTCTGTCAAGTCAGGAGAATGCCTTACCAAAAAGAATTTTATCCTATCCAAAAACTCTTTTCTCTGTCTTTCATATTCTTTACATTTGGTTTCAGATTCAAAAATCTTTCCGTCAAATGCTTTGAAAATCGTTGCTGATGTTATTATTTCCATAATTCTTTTTTTTAGTTAGTCGGAGTATGCGGATTCGAACCGCAACTGCTTAATCCCGTTTCACTTGCCACCGATACAACTTAAAAAGCTGCCGTTTGGTATCGTCCCTGTTTATGCTGTGCTACCATTGACACTATACTCCGAAGCGTAGGGCAGTTTCCCCACTTATTGAACTTTTTTTATTTAGTTTTCTCAAAAACGTCCATTATAGGTGTTTCTGAAATAGAAATCACCTCGTAATCAACCATTGTTTTAGCCATTACGTCTTTGACGTATTGACGAGCCTTGTCAAGACTTTCAGCCTGAACAAGGTAAACAACGTTGGAACGCTTTTCTTTCTCTGTCTTTTCGTCAATGGTAATGAATGCAAGTCTTGCACGATACCATCTGTCATCGCTGTCGGCATCGCTGAAGAAAATCTCTCCATAAGGAGCGCGAGTAATCGCTTTCACGTCAAATTCGCCGCTGATATAGTGCAACATTTCTTCTGTTATGACACTCTCTGCTTCCGTAAAACTCAACGCCTCTACGGTGTAAACCTCTGTAACCTTTTTGCTCCGACCATCTTCCATAGTCTTGTCGTAGCGTATCTTGGTTTCAAACCAAGAAGTAGTTTTGCTTCTCATTGTTTCTTTCTTTTATTTGTTTTGCGAAAAAGTCTTCCTACCGTTTCTGGTGTGAAATTTCCCATTTGGTCTTTCGGATAGCAACCTGCTGCTATCATCAAATCTCCTCTACGATTGTAGAGATTTGCGTATTTGTTTATTATTCCCATTGTTTTATAAAAATTCTTTGTTTCTTTCTATTTCTATTTCCATCTGCTGAATGAGTATTGCCTCGTCTGCTGATGGTATGTATATTCCTGCTTCTTGTGCAGCCCAATTTCTGAACCTTTCTATTGACAAACTCATTTCTGCCGTATCGAGGTCGGCACTGCTTCTAAGCACCTTTATCCTGCCTAAGTACTTATCTTCCTTTTCTCGGATAAATAAATCGGGGTTTACAAGTTTCTTATAATATTGCTGCTTAACCCATTCAAGCGTATTACCTGTTTGTGTACCGAAATAAGCAAGGAGTACGTGTAAATACTTGTTCTGCAGTAAGCTGCGCCTTGGCTTCTTCTCAGTCAGTTCTATAACTTTACCACTCTCGGCTAACTTCTTTGCACGTAGCAGGAAGTTAGCCTTGTCGAGTGGATTTGATGTGTTATAAATCATTAGAATGGAGTATCATCTTCTACTTGTGGAGGTTGATATGTAGTCTGCTGCGGTTGCTGATTTGACTGCTGAACCTGCCTAACATCTACCTTGTAAGGTCTAACGTGTGTAAAGAATCTCTTTCGCCCGTCTTGCTCTGTAAGTTCTGTACCTTGCAAATCAAAATAAACAGTAACAACCTGCCCCACTTGAATATTATCAATAAGGCTTACTTTACTATCTATGAAGTCGAATAATATCTTATTCTCATATTGAGAACGTTGCCCCGTGTACGGGTCGTAAGTCGTACAGTCTACATAAAGTGAACGCTTAGTAAAGACTTTCCCACCTTTTGACTGCATCTGCTGCGGTTGCCCCACTGCGAGTACTACACCTGATTTAGAATTTGCCATAATCTTATCTTATTTGTAATGATTCTTTGATGTTCGTTATCTTAATGCAAGCTGCATACGCTTCGGGATATTCCTCTTTGAGTTTCTTTTTGTCTATATCCTCACGGGTGCTTGCTGCCTTACATGATAGCGTGATATAATCACCCTTGTAGGTTTTCACGCCATTATCTTGCATGAGCTTTAGAAGTCCTTCCGACAATTCTGTCTTCCGTGCGTTAAGCTCTTTTATTTGCTGAATAAGTGTATATACCGCCTTTTCTGCATGCTTAACTTCAGATGGTATATTACCTACCTTGCTTATAGTGTTGAATTTACGCCCCTCAACTTCGCATTGTAGCAAGTCTTTAATGGTGTCGAATTCGACACGTTTTACTTCTGCAAACTCTGATTTGTCATCACGTAACCAAAGTGCATATAGTTTACTTACCTTTAACTCGGGATTTTGGAGTTCAAAGAGATAGGCGTATATGCTTAACTGCCATCGCACGTATTCTTTGTCCAGCGTGTAAGTAGTCTTGAGGTCAGCAAGGATAATTTCGTCGCCCTTGCATAGCACGAGGTCGATTGCGCTTGCGAAATGTTCTTTATCTGTTACGATATACTCATTTGCAAGTGTTGTGAGTTCATTCTCTCGCTTGATACGCTTGTAATTCTCAAGTTCAGGAGTGGTGTCCTTTGGCTCAAACCCTGCATCGAACAACTCGATACTCTCATGCACCATCGTACCACGTTCAGCTGCTTTATCAAGAATATATTGTGGAATATCCTTGTACATGTCGGGGAATAGCTGAGATTTAATCATCCCAGTTATCCCCTTTAATGTTACCCCATTCAGTGAATACGTGTGCTCTTCTTGATTGAATGCCACTTGGCTATCTACTAATTCTATCATTTCAGTTCTTTTTTGCGGGCACTCATTGCGCCCTTGAATATTGGGTTAGATTGATATGAATAGCAATCGTCCCATATCTGTTTTAATTCATCTGTACTTCTTGCAGCCTTTATATTTACAAGAATAGCCTCAAGATTGGGGTCGGTAGACTGTGTAGGAAGAGAACCATTTGCAACCTGTTCATTAATAGCGTACTTCGTGCCGAGGTCTGCACCCTTTGAAAAGTAAATATCAGCAGCCACTCCAATAGATTTCATTGCGACAGAAAGAGCATCAGTTAAAGCCATTTTGTAGACTTCATCAGATACATATGCACCATTTCTTTCCATAGCTACAAATGAAGCCCCACCCGTGCCAGGAATAGCATCACTCCACTCGCCATCAACCTTTATAAACATATTGATGTTACAAAAGCCTTTAATTTCATTGCCGTATGTTTCTGTCCATTGTTTGGTTATCTCGTATTTCCAACCGACACCGCAAATGCCAAATGTATCAGTCATTGCAAGAATACGCCATACGGGGTTAACGTCAGACATACCCTTTAATCGACCTGCGTTTATCTGCTTTAACGCATTATCAGGTACTTTGCGAACCTTATTGAATATGGATAAATTAGGATTATCCATAAAATCATTATTATTTTCTTCTTTCATAATATAGTTCATTAGTTGTCATTAATCGATTTAACCGCATGGTAGCAAAGGCTTTCTGTATTTCTGCCTTTGAGTAATACAAAGGAGAATTTACAGCCCCACCCTTGCGAGCATGAATTAACCCTTTTTTCTCTAATTCTTGAAACGTCTTAAAGTCTATATTTCTGAATTTAAGCCACTTCTTGACTTCTGACTGCCTTAACTTATCTTGAGGTGGATCATAGTCCTTAACGGCTGCATTGTAACCAACACGCACAAAGTCGGCAATTATACCGCCTATATCTATTATATCCATTAGTATCGTTGTATGATTGTGATATAACCGACTTTCTCTTTCTTGCTCGTTGCAAACTTGTTATTCATAGGCTTGCATCCAGCATAACGATTTTGTCTTGTGCATTCCGTTTGTATAGAGTTGGCTGTATAGCAATCTAATGGTACGTGCAGCCTATTGCCTGCCCCTATATGCATGAACAAGCCAGCAATACTATAGCATCGTTCTTTCAATACTCTTTCCATCTTACTCTTGAATAAACATTAACAAATCTTCTTTCGTTCTAAAACATTCTCTCTCTTCATAAAAATTATAATCAACTCCATTTCCATATGAAATTTTTATATCTTTATGTGCGCAAAAAACGCTAATATTTTGTACACGAAAAGATATTATCTTCATGTCCTTTAAAGTGAATAGTTCATCACCTACTTGAAATTTTGTTCTTATATCCATATTTTTACATTTTATTTATTATTTCTACAATTGTGCATAGATAAAGGATAGCAACGAAACAAATATGTACGATGACTACTTCTTTATTTGTAATATTCTCGCCTGTAATACGTGAATAAAATTTGTTTTTTCTTGATAACCACTTCATATTTATTGTTTTTTATTTAGTACTCACACCCAATTCGATTGCAGCGACTTACACGCAGTGTGAGTTATATAGAATTATTTGTGTTAGTTCATTTCAAACATTATAGTCAGTCGTCCTGCTTTTAAGGGTCATGGATTGTTGTCTCGCCTTTACGCTTTCGCTGACTTTAATTTATGTAAATAAGTCAAATATCGCTATGGTGGAGGAACGCCAATCCTCTTTGTCGCGTATTTAACACCCTTGTTCGCTTTGTCAATTCGATTGCAGCACCTTATTTCAGCACACAAAGCGATATATTATCAGAAATTTCTGCCGTATGCCCACCTCTCAAAATCACCTAAACGTGGAAAAGCTGGGTCGCATCCTGGGTCGCAATCAGAATCATGGTCGTTACTTTTTATATCTTCAAACAACTTTCTTTCTTGAGCGTTCTTATCTAAATATTCAGCTATTTCATTCTCTATATTAGGACATTCGTTGTCCCCAAATATGATGACTTTATGGCAACAATTTTCATCACACTCTATCTCTATCCATCTTTTATGCTTTTCTAAAACAACATCACAACTACAACCATCGAAATATTGCTTGTCATAATCATAAAGCATCACAGCCTCTCTTTCTATGCTATCTTTACATAGTTCTGCGATTTTTTTTATTAACTGCTTCATATTTTAATTCATTTTATTTGCGTTCTTGATATAAATGATATATCTTTGTCGTTGTACTAAATTGTTTACGTGTGCAAAGATAGTGTCTTTTTAGAAACCTACAAAATGTTTGGTATCTTTTCTGATACTATTAACTAATATTTAAGATTGAGAAAGGTTTATTCACAAATATACCTTATACATAAAAAAAGAGCATATCAAATATGCTCATTCTTTGAAATACTGATACAACCGATTTCTAATGGTTACTGAACTTATTCACGAAGTAAATTTGACCCTTGCCCGTTACTTTCGTTGTGATAGTAGTGTGCAGCACCCCGTTGTTACCACTTCTTATTCCCTTTTTAAGTTCAAATAAACCCATATCAACATATTTCTGATTAGGGATATTGTAACGCTCTCCTTTCGTGCCAAGATAGCCGTTATCTCGCATCCATTGGAATAGTCGCCTTTCACCCATAGGGGTGCCATTCTGATTGATTAGCTTTGCGAGTTCGCCAATCAAGCATGAGGAAACAGAACCGCTTACCGCCTTAGTAAAGGTGATAGCAGGTTGAGCATCTTTTACAGATTGTTCCGCTTCAATACGCTTTTGCCTTTCATCTTTCAGAGCCGTAGCGAGTTGGATAAGGTAGTCAGGGTCGGTTAGTGTGCGTTCTATGATATTATCAGTCAAGTACGCACCATGTTTACGTATTGACGGCAAAACTTCCTTAGTAACCCATTTGCGAAAGGCTTTCGCTTCTGGTTTACGACTATCAAGAATAACATCGTACAAGCCGTCTTCATTTACGAAGTTCGCATTTTGCGGCCTCCCGAGGCTATCGGTGATGGGTTCGGTTGAAACGACCCCATCTGCAAGTCGTTCTCTTACGTGACCCTGCTGCAATCCAAGAGCATTACACACATCGGCAAGGCAAAACAATGGATTATCCGTTGTCCCTGCCGTTCTTACTTTCCCAAATTGTGGGTTTTCAAAAATTCTTAATTCGTTCATAAAAAAAAAGCGGCCAAAACTATAATAATAAATAATTAAACTGCTAATGGAGGAGGGAGGGAGCAAGGCAGAGTTTCCCCTTACCCACCAACTATTAATAATTGGTGTCGGGGACTTGCCTTTGCTCTGCTGAATGTTATCAGTCGGTCACTCGGCACACTTCAAAGGGATAATCTCTGTTAGTGTCGTATAGCTTTCGGTATTATCACCGCCTGCACGCATCCATACTCAAGTCCTGCGTCTTTCTCCGTGCGCCCTTTTGAGAAAGTAAATAAGACCACGCCAAGGTGTATTTAGCCGTCAAACGTGGAATAAAAGAGGTCGGTTGTATATAAACAAAAAAACCTCTGCAAGTGGTCAAGCCTTACAGAGGTGAAATATCTAAACTCCCGAATGGGATAATTTAGCGATGTCAGTCGCATTTCTTGACCAAATGCGATTGCAAAGATACTATCTTTTTAGATACTAACAAAGAAAATATTGATAAATTTATGGGAAATTCAAAAAAAGACAGATTATACGAGGTTATGGATGCTCTAAAACTCTCTGATTATCGGGTATATACGGATGTTCCAGAGATTACTAAAAATATGATGGTAAAACTTCGTAATGGTGAAACAAAGGATGCTTCATCTAAGATATTAGAGCCTTTCTGTAAGTATTATAAACAAGTAAACCCTTCTTATATTCTTATTGGTGAAGGCTCCATGTTTCTTGCAAATAGCGAGAATAATGTTCCATCGGTGATAGATGCCCCGCCAGTGGATAATGCCCCCGTAATCAGCTACTCAAAAGGGAAACCCTATTTCAATGTTGACTTCTTAGGAGGTTTTGATATTATCATCAACGATCAGACAATAAACCCTGAATATCTCGTTGACTTCAAGAAATACGAAGATGCAGATTGTTGGTGTAATATTTCAGGGCATTCCATGGAGCCTCTCATCTCAAATGGTGATATAATAGCCATTAAACAACTCTACGATTGGAGAGAGTTCCTCCTATATGGTGAAGTGTATGGTATTATTACAAAGGAAATGCGCACAATAAAGGTTGTAACAAAGTCACCAAAGGGTGATGATTATCTCCACCTTGTCCCAGTCAATAAGTCTGAAGAATATCAGCCACAGGACTTACCAAAGAAGTTAATAACTCATGTATTCCGTGTACTCGGTTGCATGAAGAAATTGTAATTATTGACTAACAATTGACTAAAAAGAGATACATAAAACAACTAACACACTGATTATAAGGCAATAATAATCTAAAAGATTTCCGATTGTGGTTCTGAATGTCGTGGGTTCGAGTCCCACCCTCCACCCTTAAACGGGAATTCTCTCACGAGAGTTCCCGTTTTTCGTGTTATAACGAATGAGATAAGGGTGAAACTCCAGACCTCTAAGGTCAAAACAAGCCCGAAGGCTTATCGCTTTGCTTTCAAAATCAAGCGAAGACTCTGTTTATAATTCATGTAACTCCACATCCAATTCAGGAAAACAATCGTCTTATTCTTTACTCCTAAGATTGAACGTAGATGCACTATAAGCCATAAAAGCCATGCAAAGAAGCCGCCAAACTTAAGCTTTCCTATTTCAACTACAGCCTTCTTGCGGCCGATTGTAGCCATAGTACCGAGATTATGATAGCTAAATGGCTGCTCAGTTTCTCCTTTTTCTTGCCTGATTAGGTTCTTTGCAAGCGTCTTTGCCTGCTGAATGGCAACCTGAGCCAACTGAGGATGGCCGTAAGGATAAGCCTCATCACCCTCTACAATGCATTGATCGCCGATGGCATATACATCTTTCAAGCCCTTAACTCGATTGAAACGATCCACTAAAATGCGGCCAGCGTGACCGATACTTTCAGTCGGAATACCATCGATATTGTTGGCTTTGATACCACTAACCCATATTACTGTCTCTGCGGAAATACGCTGACCATCTTTCAATACTAATTCTTTGTCAACATAATCTGTCACCATGCAGTTGGTCATCACCTTCACACCAAGTTCTTTCAACGCCTTTTCGGCCTCACGAGATGAACGTTCTGACATTGCACCTAATAGGCGCGGAGTGGCATTAATGAGGTAGATGTGCATGCAAGATGTATCTAAATCGGGATAATCGCGAGGCAGAATAGTTTGTTTCATCTCTGCCAACACCCCAGCAATCTCTACACCTGAGGGGCCACCACCTACGATAGCAATGTTCATTAAGGCTTGTTTTCGCGCCTCGTTATCCTCAGTTTCCGCGCGCTCCAGATTCTGAAGAATCGTATTTCTCAGTCGCATTGACTCACTAACCGACTTCATCGGCAGTGCAGAAGCCTCGATATTCTTGTTTCCAAAGAAGTTGGTTGTCGCACCAGCTGCCAGCACCAAGTCGTCATAATGAATCGTTCCAATGGATGTTTTGATAGCCTTCTCTTCAGTATCTATATGCTGAACTTCGGCCATTCTGAAGAAGAAGTTCTTCCAACCCTGGAATAATCGACGAAAGGGAAAAGAGATATTACTCGGTTCAAGACCTGCAGAAGCAACCTGATAAATTAGTGGTGGAAACTGATTATAATTGTTCTTATCCACCAAAACCACTTGAAAATCGGTGTCACGAAGGCTTGAAACAAGTTTCAAACCACCCAAACCACCTCCTACAACAACCACTCTTCGTTGTTCATTTCGCTTAATATTAGCTCTCATAAAATTATTATCCCAATTCAATTAATAACAAATTATACCCATCAAAAATAGTGCCGAACTCATAAAAACAAGGCGTTTCCGATATATTTTTTTTCATATCGCCCCATCTATGCCAAACTTTCAGTAGTCAATGACACATTAGTGACCCTTTTGACAAGATGAAAGTAGCGGAACAGCAATGGCAGACGGCAGACCAAAATGACTGAAAACAGGCTGTGAAATGCGTTATTTCACAGCTTCATTTGCGTCATTTCATCGAGTAATTAGCGTCTAATTACGGCGTTGTCGATACGTAGGCTGTTTATCGTTCATCAGCGTTAAATTGATAAGAGACGCAAGAAAGTTTATTCACGATATAAAAACAACAAGCAAGAGAAAATCATATCAGCCTGCAAAGTCATCTGATTTATCCTGTTTTCTCAATACATAAGCCCCACATTATAAATCATTTCATCATGCCGCTTGATGCGAGTTGCGCCTTTAGTGCCATTAAAACACGGCATAAAAAGAAATCAATCAAGATAAATGTAGCGCCAAAACATCCTCCCTACACTATGCGAAGAAATAAAAATCTCTTTTGAATAGCGTCATGTTTTGCAGTTTCATCGTTTTTTATTAACTTTGCCTTATCGATGATTGACTCACAAACTGTAGAACGAATTAAGGACGCATCAAACATTGTTGATGTCGTTTCAGAGTTTGTTACGCTGCGAAAGAGTGGCAGTAACTATAAGGGATTGTGTCCTTTTCACAATGAAAAGACCCCATCATTTTATGTGTCTCCAGCGCGCGGAACATGTCATTGTTTCGGCTGTGGAAAGGGAGGTAACGCCGTAAGCTTCATCATGGAGCACGAACAAATGACCTATCCTGAGGCCTTAAGATGGTTGGCTCACAAGTACAACATAGAGATAAAGGAACGCGAACTCACTGATGATGAGAAACGAGAACAAAGTGAACGCGAGAGCATGTTTATCATAAACGAGTGGGTTTCCAATTATTTTGAGGACATACTCCATAATAATGTTGACGGCGTTGCTATCGGAATGCAGTATTTTCGCACTCGAGGTTTCCGCGATGATGTTATCCGTAAGTTTAAATTGGGCTATGATTTAGTAGACCGTTTGGCACTTGCGCGGGCGGCAAAGCAAAAGGGTTATCAAGACGAATACCTGCTGAAGACAGGCGTTTGCTATCGAAACGACCGCGGAGAACTCATCGATCGCTACTCAGGTCGCGTCATATTTCCGTGGATTGGCATAAGCGGTAAGGTGGTAGGCTTTGGTGGTCGCGTGCTCGATTCACGCACAAAAGGAGTCAATCAGAAGTATGTGAACTCGCCAGATAGTGATATTTATCACAAAGATCATGAGCTTTATGGCATCTATCAGGCTAAAAAGGCGATAGCAAAAGAGGACCGTGTCTACATGGTTGAAGGCTATACAGACGTTATTTCGATGCATCAGTGTGGTATAGAAAACGTCGTTGCAAACTCTGGAACGGCACTAAGCATCCACCAAATTCACATGCTTCATCGCTTCACGGCTAACATAACGCTGCTCTATGACGGCGATTCGGCAGGCATACATGCGGCACTTCGTGGTACGGATATGCTGCTTCAAGAGGGTATGAACCTAAAAGTCTTGTTGTTACCAGATAGTGAAGACCCAGATAGTTTCGCTCGAAAACATTCGTCAGATGAGTTCAAAGACTATATAGAATCACACGCAACAGACTTCATTCGCTTTAAGACGGCGTTGTTACTTGACAATGAAAACGACCCATTGAAACGTTCGGAAGCCATCAACTCCATAGTAACGAGCATCTCAATGGTGCAGAATCCTATCCTGCGTGATACCTATTTGCAGGATTGTTCGCATCGTATTGGCATCAATGAAGCCACACTTATCACGCAGATGAACAACATGATACGCGACAGAAAGGCTACGGGCTCAATGTCACCAACTGGAGTTCAGTCGGCACCAACAGGCCAACAGCCTTATGAAAAGAATCAAGCCGCCGCATTGGCACAAAGCCAAATGCACACCGAATCAAAGGTTGAACAACTCATGTTGCAACTGATTATAAAATATGGTGACCGACTTGTCTTCAAAAACATTAAGGATGCTGATGGCAATCTGATTGACCTTTCGATTGGAGAATTCATTCAATACTATCTATCTAATGATGGATTATCGTTTGAAAACGAGCTTTACAACCGCATTTTACAGGAAGTTGTGGAGAAAGTTAGCGATCGTTCATTCAAGACCGAGCCTTATTTTGTGCATCATCACGATATAAACATCAGCCAATTGGCTATCAACATGACGGAAGAACGATTCAAATTGTCTGAAAGTCAGCAAGAGAAGAACGATGATGATAGCTTGAAAAATCGAGCCATTCACTTGATGTTAGACTTTAGAATGGAATACATTGAGAAACATTTACGTGAATTAAAGCAGAAAATAGCAAAGGCTTCGTCAGATGAACTCCTTTCACTTATGGCAGAATATAAGGAGATGACCGAGATAAGGAATACCCTTGCAAAGCAATTAGGCAATAACATCATTGTGTAAACAGAATTAAACAGGAGGGATATGTATTACATAAAAAAGAGTTTTGAAATATCAGCTTCACACTACTTAAAGCTCTCTTATCAGAGCAAATGCAGCAATGTGCATGGCCACAACTGGCATATCACGATATATTGTAAGTCGCGTGAGCTCAACAAAGACGGCATGGTGGCCGACTTTTCAGAAGTAAAACGCCTCATACATGACCGACTTGATCACGCCGATCTCAACAAAGTATTGCCTTTTAACCCTACAGCTGAGAACATAGCACACTGGATTACCGAGCAGATTCCTACGTGTTATAAGGCTGAAGTGCAAGAAAGTGAAGGGAATGTAGCTATATATGAGGAAGACTTATAACGTTAATGAGATCTTCTTTTCACTGCAAGGTGAGGGCCGAAATACAGGTCGTTGTGCAGTGTTTATACGTTTCAGCGGTTGCAATTTGAAGTGTAGTTTCTGTGACACGGACTTCAAATCATATCGTGAAATGACTGTCGATGACATTATTTCTGCCATTAGTAAGTGGAAGAAAGCAGGCTTTGTGGTTCTCACAGGAGGTGAACCTACCCTGCAAGTTGACGACAAATTGATTGATGCTTTGCATGCTTCGGGCTTCTATGTTGCTATGGAATCCAACGGAACAAGAGTTCCCCCGCAAAATCTTGACTGGCTAACAGTGTCGCCAAAAGGCTCAGTTGTTGTGACAAAGTGTAACGAATTAAAGTGCATTTTCGACGGAGAAAGTATGGTAGATGATGCCGGAATACAAGCCGATTACTATTATCTTCAACCCTGTGATGTCGGAGATAAGGTCAAGAATCAAGTCATCTTGCAAGCTTGTATCAGTTATATTCTATCACATCCAAAGTGGCGTCTGAGTCTGCAAACACACAAAATGATTGGTATTCAATAAATGTTCTATGTGTATTGGGTAATCATTCCCATCTACATTCTATCCATTTTGTTAGCCAGTTTGGCTGTACTCATGGACAATAGACAGCCTGCAAAGACTGTCGCTTGGCTCATGTTACTCTCCTTTATCCCGTTGATTGGCATTGTAATCTATATCTTTTTTGGACAGAATTATCGTAGGCAACACTTCATAAGTCAGCACAGTTTAGACGAACTAACGAAGCGAAGTATGCTTGAATTTGCCGAGCAACGCAACCTACAACTGCCCGAAAATGCGCGCCAATTGATTCATCTCTTTGCCAATCAAAGCATGGCTTTGCCATTCAAAGATAACAATGTAGAAATATATACCAATGGAAGTGACTACTTCCTTGCCTTACTTCGTGCCATAGGAAGGGCTCAAGATCACATCCATATCGATACTTACATCTTTGATGATGACCCACTTGGCATGCTCATTGCAGACGCTTTGATTGATAAAGTAAGGCAAGGTGTCGAGGTAAGGATTATCTATGATGACGTTGGTTGCTGGAATGTTAGCGACCGATTCTTCGTGAAAATGAGGCATGAAGGGATAGAGATTAAACCCTTCATTCCTGTTCGTTTCCCCGCATTAACAAGCAAAGTTAATTATCGAAACCATCGAAAGATTTGCGTGATTGACGGAGAAGTCGGCTTCATTGGAGGCATGAATATCGCTATGCGCTATGTAAAAGGGAGAAAAGGACAGCCTTGGCGCGACACACATATGGCCATAACAGGAGGTATAGTCTATTCCCTTCAACGTGCTTTCCTAATAGATTGGTACTTTGTTTCACGCACATTATTGTCTGATCACCGTTATTATCCTGAGACTTCTCACGTGGAAACATCCGGTTGTTTGGCTCAAATTGTGACGAGTAGTCCCATACAACCATGGCCTGATATCATGCAAGGTTATGTCCGAATCTTAGTCGAAGCAAAGCGTTATGTCTATATGGAGACGCCCTATTTCCTACCTACCGAGCCGATACTTTTCGCCATTCGCACAGCCGCTTTGTCAGGAGTTGACGTACGATTAATGATTCCTATGTATGGTGATGCGAAGCTTGTTGAGTGGGCATGCAAGTCATATCTTGGCGAGATTGTAGAGGCAGGAGCCAAGGTTTTGCTTTATAAGGCGGGCTTTAATCACTCAAAACTCTTGGTAAGTGATGATTATTTCTGTACGTGTGGAAGCACAAACATTGACTTCAGAAGCTTCGAAAATAACTTTGAATGCAATATATTCTTCTATGATAAAGACTTAGCTTTGCGCATCAAAGAAATCTATTTGAATGACGAAAAGGATTGTGTCGACATCGAAGAAATACGCGATTACACGCACAGATCATTCGCTACACGACTTTGGGAGAGTATTGTCAGACTGCTTAGTCCGCTCTTATAAGCAACAAACGCTATCCTCTACGCTCCTGAAAAGAAAGTAAACAGCCCGTATCTCCTATTCTTCTTAAAACTAAAAGCATAGTAATCAGGCTGCAATTCGCTACAAATCATGCGGTAAAGTCCGTCAAATCACACGACAATTCAATAGAGATTACACAATCCTTTCCCTCTAACGTTAAGACAAACGAAAAGGGTAAGGTCAACGAATCAACCCTACCCTCTTTATGATTTAAGCCACAAGATGGTGACTATTTCTTCTCTTCGGGAGCTTTGTCAATAAGATCCATAAACTGATCTAACTTCGGTGTAATGATAATCTGTGTGCGGCGATTGCGCTGTTTGCCCAATTCCGTGTCGTTAGTAGCCACAGGATTATACTCGCCTCGGCCTCCTGCAGTGAGTCGTTTTGGTGAAACACCGAAATGATCTTGCAGATATTGTACCACCGATGAAGCGCGAAGTGCAGACAAATCCCAGTTGTTTCGGATATTCTTCATTGCAGCCGACTTTGTGTTTACAGGCACATTATCGGTGTTTCCCTCAATAAGTACGTCATAATCTTTATAATCCATGATAATCTTTGCAATCTTTCCAAGCGTCTCTTCAGCCCGATCATTGATTTCATAACTACCACTTCTGTAAAGCATATTATCTGCAAGAGAGATATAAACGACGCCTTTCAGCACGCGAACATCTACTTCTTTCATCTCCTCACGACTCAAAGAACGTGTCAGATTGTTAGTCAACACTAAGTTGAGTGAGTCGCTCTTGCTCTTCACTTCAACCAAATGACGGATATATTGATTACTTTCGTTAATCTGATCTACCAGCTTTGAGATATTAATATTATTGGCATTGGCGTTCAAAAGGCTTTTATCGAGCGAACCTTGTAACGCTGCAAAGTCCTTCTTTTGCTGTGCCAACTGCTCCTCAAGACTGGCAACTCGCGCCTTACTTGCAGCCAGTTCTTCTTTCGTATTCTGATAGTTTGCGGTCAGTTCTCTATTTTCTGACTGACAATTCTCTAAGTCTTTCTTGCTTGCGCAACTGCTAACGAGCAACATTCCAGCTGCCATCGTGAGCAACAATACATGTTTTTTCATATTACTCTCTTTTTAATTTATAGTTCATTCATTAGGTATTACAAATATACGCCTTAAAAATTGAAACAAGAAAAAAGTTTACTTGATTTTGTGTTATTTAACGAACGTCAACCTCCTAAGCTGCTTTTACTCGCTCTTTACATTGATTTTCTGAGGCCGTTTGATTCAGAGGATTTCTTTAACTTACAAGAAATATTCAAAAAAAGATAAGAAAACATAAACGCAAAGAGGCTTTATTGCACTTTACTTTTTTATGTTTAACTTTGCGACAAAAGTCATATCAGACCATTCTTAAACAGGAACGAAAAATGAAAAAGAAGCTAATCTTTTCAACGTTATTGCTTTTCGGAACAATGCCCCACGTCTGGGCACAACACGAAGGCATTGTTCTTGACATGGAAACTCGCCAACCTTTGGCTGGTGTTAAAGTCTACACAAACACCAATAAGATGTATATGACTGACCGACAAGGCCACTTTTCAATCACAGATCGAACCACACGGAGTGTCACTTTCTCGCATAGTAGTTATGTAAAGCGCACACTTAACCTCACAAACTATAAGGATACGGTGTTGCTTTTGCCTAAAGACATCACGATAAACACGGTTGTTATCACCGCAAAAGCACCCACAATAATGAAGAGTGCGCCTATAAACGCATCAACAGTAATTAGTAAGGACCCGCTCTTGAAACCTTCTTCACCCACTGGCTACAACTTTCTTTGGTTCTTAGAAAGGGGTAGTAAGGTGCCGGGAAAGGTCATGCGAAAGGCTCACGAGGCTGTAAAGAACTATACACCCGACCCAAATCCACAACAAAAAGATAATGAACAATCAAACGTACTACCTTGAACAAAAGGCAAAAGCAACTGCCATTGCAACACGACTGAAACGATTCAGCCGACTCTTTATCATTGCAGAGATTGCACTTTTCGCACTCATCATAGGCTCGTTGGCCATAGCTTTCATGACCACATGGACGCTATTGGGAAGCATTTTGGCTGTTATCAGCTTCATTGCCTACGTGTTTACACGCTCCTTTGATAACAAAAACACACACAATATAAAGCAAACTGAGCAACTCATTGCCGTATATACCCACGAACTTGAAGCCATTAGTGGAGACTATTCGGCTTTCGACAGCGGACAAGACTTTATAGATTATCAACATCCCTTTACCTATGATCTCGATGTTTTTGGGCAAAACTCACTCTTTGCACGCCTTAACCGCACGGTGACTACAGGGGGACGAGTGCAACTATCACGTAATCTTTCATTCAAAGATGTGCGGTTTCAGCATGAAGAAATACGCTATATGAGCAATGAAGTCAATTTCATGGACCGCTTTCAAGCCTTGGGAGAAGGGACAAAAGTTGACACTTTGCGATTACTTTCGATTCGAGATAGCCTCACAACAGCCACAATTCCTCGATGGTTTTCTACGCGATGGTCGCTCATTGTGGCTTCACTGACCCTCTGTCTGCTGCCATTGCTCATCATTCTTTCCGTCTTCAAACTCGTTGACGGCAATGTACCGGTGTTCTATGCAACGTTGCAATTCTTCATCGTTTACCTGCTTTGTAACAACCACGCACGGCAGATTGCCAAACAAACGGCCGTAATTCACGATGCAGCCGAAAACTTTTTGTTGCTCATAAAACAAGTGATTACCCTGCAACAGCTGCCTTCTTCCCTGCTAAAAGAAGTCGAAGCGCTTCGCAATGCACAACAACAGGCCACATTATTAAATAGTATTATCAACCGACTTGACCGCAGAGGAAACATCCTTGGCCTGATGCTTATCGACACTTTTGGACTGAACGACTACTTCCTTATCCGCGAATACCTGCGTTGGGAGGCAGACTTCAAGAATCAAATCGAAGCAGAAGTTGTCGCATTAAGCCACATTGATGCCCTCGTTTCGTGGGGACGCTTCGCCTATAATCACCCAGAAGCTACCACAGCCGAAGTCACTTCAGACACCAATGTCAGTGTAGAGGCCGAGGAAATCTACCATCCTTTCTTGGGAACGAAAGCCATAAAGAACAACTTTTCGATAGTAAACGGAAGCTATACTATCGTGACTGGAGCCAACATGGCAGGTAAAAGCACCTTCCTAAGGACCATTGGTATCAACTATATCTTAGCCAGAAATGGCGGTCCTGTGTTTGCAAAACGCATGCGAACTTCAACATTTAACCTCTTCAGTAGCATGCGAACAACGGATGATCTGGATAGAGGAATCTCCTATTTCAATGCAGAACTCCGCCGACTTCAACAGCTAATACGCTTTTGTAAGCACCCTTTCTACACCGAAGGAAAGCCAACAGAGAGTGCGTCGACACTCATTATTCTCGATGAAATACTAAAAGGCACGAACTCACTCGACAAACTTAATGGTTCAAGATTATTCTTAGAAAACATCTGTTGCCTACCCGTTACAGGCCTCATCGCCACACACGACCTCGAACTTTCAAAGCTTCAAGACACCAATCCACAGCGATTCAGCAACTATTGCTTTGAGATTGAACTCGGAACGGATGTCACCTATTCTTATAAAATCACGCCGGGCGTGGCACGAAATCAAAATGCAACCTATCTGCTGAAAGGCGTATTAAAAGAGATTAATGCTGAAAACGACAAACAATAACGTGCATTGCAAAGCATAAAATGGGCTAAAACCTTACCAACATCTATGGCGTTGACCACTCCACTACATCCATAACCTATGGTAGGTTGACGCCAACCTTGGGCCATAAGCCTTACAACGCCTACAACGTTGAACTGCAATTGCTTTGCAATCTCCTACATTTTACACGATAAACAGCGTCATTTCACCGCCTAATTTGCGTCATTTTATCGCATGATTTGCATCAAATCATGTAACGACCTGACGCATGTGCGCTATGATTATCTATGCCAAGACCACATCAAATGTTCAAATATGCGCTGTGTTTCACCGCCAACAACACCCGTGATGGCAACACATGAGACTTCAACGAAATAAAAACCACCCATTTATTTTGATTTATGAGTGATTTACATTAACTTTGCACAACAGAATATATCACCTATTTATAACTATATAAAAGTATGATTCTTTTCTTCAGAACGCCTTCAAAGAGCGTGATTGCAACAGAGATTGACCATCAACCCCAAGCTGATGAGATTAGCAAATTAAGCTGGTTGTTTGGTGATGCAAAGCCAGAGGAGGCTCAACAACTTTCGGGTTTCTTCGTCGGTCCACGTAAAGAAATGATTACTCCATGGAGTACGAATGCCGTTGAGATTACTCAAAACATGAGTCTTAACGGCATTTCGCGTATTGAAGAGTATTTCCCCGTAGACTCAGAAGAGGCAGAACATGACCCAATGTTACAGCGTATGTATCATGGTATCGGTCAAGACGTCTTCAAAGTAGACCATAAACCCGAGCCAATTAAATACGTAAATGACTTGGAAAAGTATAATGAAGAAGAAGGACTTGCATTGAGTAAAGACGAGATTTCCTATCTACATACGCTTGAAAAAGACAATGGTCGTCCGCTAACGGATTCTGAAATATTCGGTTTTGCGCAAATAAACTCAGAGCATTGTCGCCACAAAATATTCGGTGGAAAGTTTGTAATTGATGGGCAAGAAAAGGAATCTTCGCTCTTCAACTTAATCAAAAAGACAACGCAAGAGAATCCAAACAAGATACTTTCTGCCTATAAAGATAACGTTGCTTTTGCCCAAGGACCAGTCATAGAGCAGTTTGCGCCGGAGAATCAAAGCACAAGTGACTATTTCAAAGTAAAGGAAATAGAGAGTGTTATCTCTCTAAAGGCAGAGACACATAACTTTCCTACGACGGTAGAACCATTCAATGGAGCCGCTACCGGCACAGGAGGTGAGATACGAGATCGCATGGGTGGCGGTGTTGGTTCATGGCCAATAGCTGGTACTGCCTGCTATATGACAGCCTATCCTCGCCTGAAAGACGACAATGGTAAAGCCGATGTAGACCGCGATTGGGAAGATATTGTCCCCGTGCGCAAGTGGCTTTATCAGAATCCTGAACAGATATTGATCAAAGCTTCGAATGGTGCGAGCGACTTTGGAAACAAGTTTGGTCAGCCATTAATTTGCGGTTCAGTGCTCACTTTCGAGTATCAGGAGAACCAAGAGAAGTATGCTTATGACAAGGTTATCATGCTTGCAGGAGGTGTGGGCTATGGAAAGAAGCGCGATTGTCTAAAGAAAGAGCCCCAAAAAGGCAACAAAGTGGTCGTTGTTGGTGGTGATAACTATCGCATAGGCTTAGGTGGTGGCAGTGTATCTTCAGTCGATACAGGTCGCTATAGCAATGGAATTGAGCTGAATGCCATACAGCGTGCCAACCCCGAAATGCAGAAACGAGCTTACAATCTCGTTCGTGCCTTGGTGGAAGAAGACGAGAATCCCGTTGTAAGTATACATGACCATGGCAGCGCAGGGCACTTGAATTGTCTTTCAGAATTAGTCGAAGAGTGCGGTGGAGAGATTGACATGAGCAAACTTCCAATAGGAGACAAGACGCTCTCTGCAAAGGAAATCATTGCTAACGAGAGTCAAGAGCGCATGGGATTACTCATTGATGAGAAGTATTTAGACCACGTTCAACAGATTGCCGAGCGTGAACGTGCGCCGATGTATGTAGTGGGTGAGACGACAGGTGATGCGCATTTCAGTTTCAAACAGGCTGATGGTGTGAAGCCATTCGACTTAGATGTGGCACAGATGTTTGGTCATACACCGCAGACAATCATGGTAGATGAGACCGTAGAACGCCGATATGAGGACGTCACTTATAACGAAACACAACTTGATGACTATCTAAACCGCATGTTACAACTTGAAGCTGTGGCCTGCAAAGACTGGTTAACAAACAAGGTTGACCGTTCTGTTACGGGAAAGATTGCCCGTCAACAGGGACAAGGTGAAATCCAATTACCTCTCTCCGACTGTGGCGTTGTGGCCTTAGATTATCGTGGTGAGAAGGGAATTGCTACCGCAATGGGCCATGCTCCGCAAGCCGGCTTGGCAGATCCAAAGGCAGGTAGCGTGCTCTCTGTAGCCGAATCATTAACCAATCTCGTTTGGGCGCCGTTGGCAGAAGGCTTAGATAGCGTCAGCTTAAGCGCCAATTGGATGTGGCCTTGCCGTTCACAGAAGGGCGAAGATGCCCGACTTTATGAAGCAGTTGAGGCATTAAGCGACTTCTGTTGCGCCATTCATGTGAATGTTCCGACTGGAAAAGACTCGCTTTCTCTATCACAACAGTATCCAAACGGAGAGAAAATCATTGCTCCAGGCACTGTAATTGTCAGCGCCGGAGGTGAAGTTAGCGACGTAAAGAAGACAGTTAGTCCCGTGATTGTTAACGATAAGAACTCCAGTCTCTATCATATTGACTTCAGTTTTGACGAACAACATCTCGGTGGTAGTGCCTTTGCACAGAGTCTTGGCAAAGTAGGCAGCGACGTTCCGACTGTAAAGAACCCCGAATACTTTGTAGATTGCTTCAACGCTATACAGGAATTGATTCATCGTGGATGGGTAATGGCGGGCCATGATATTAGTGCTGGTGGCTTGATTACAACGTTATTGGAGATGACTTTCGCTAATAAGACGGGAGGATTGAACATTAATCTACACGCGATTGCAGGCAAAGACATCATTAAAATGCTATTCGCCGAGAACCCAGGAGTTGTTATTCAGGTGAGCGATACACACAAAGAAGCACTCATGGAGTATCTCGATGAGTCGGGAATTGGCTATGCTAAGATTGGTTATCCAGTGCCAAATGAACGCAAAATCACTGTAAAGAAGGATGAATATGTACATGATTTTGACATCGATGCACTGAGAGATACTTGGTTTAAGACTTCATATTTGTTGGATCGTGACCAGAGTTTCAATGGAATGGCAAAGAAACGATTCACCAACTACAAGAAACAAGCGATTGAGTTAAAGTTTAATAGCAACTTCAAAGGCACCTTAGAAAGCTATGGTTTGACTGCCGACAGACGCGAACCATCAGGAATCAAGGCCGCAATCATACGAGAAAAGGGAACCAATGGAGAGCGAGAGATGGCTTATACGCTTTATTTGGCAGGCTTTGATGTTAAAGATGTCACGATGACCGACCTCATTAGTGGACGCGAGACGCTTGAAGATGTGAACTTCATCGTGTTCTGTGGTGGTTTCTCTAATAGCGATGTACTCGGTAGTGCGAAAGGATGGGCAGGCGCATTCCTATATAACGAGAAAGCAAAACAAGCCCTTGAGAAGTTCTATTCGCGTCAAAACACGATGAGTCTTGGCATTTGTAATGGGTGTCAACTCATGGTAGAGTTGAACTTAATCAACCCAAATCACGAGCACAGAAGCCACTTATGTCACAACACTTCAAAGAAGTTTGAGAGCACATTCCTTGGCTTAACTATCCCTAAGAACAATAGTATCATGATGCAAAGTCTTAGTGGAAGTAAGCTCGGTATATGGGTTGCACATGGTGAAGGCCGTTTCTATCTGCCCGAATCTGAAGACCATTATAACGTTGTTGCTAAGTATAATTATGCCGAATACCCAGGAAATCCGAATGGTTCTGACTATAATGTTGCTGCAATTTGTTCGGAAGACGGACGCCATTTGGCTATGATGCCTCACCCAGAACGTGCAATCTTCCCATGGCAGAATGCCTATTATCCACTCAATCGCAAGCAAGATGAGGTGTCACCATGGATAGAAGCCTTCGTCAATGCACGCAAATGGATAGAAGAGAAGACAAGAACAGAAGAATAACAACTAACAAAAAAGAATGTATCTAACATTATTCAAGACATTCTTTAAGCTGGGAATAGCCACCTTTTGGGGTGGCTATACCATGCTTTCCAAGATAGAAAATGATGTGGTTCGACGCCATCAATGGATGAGTCAGCAAGAGTTTACCGACCTACTTGCCTTGGTTCAGACCTGTCCTGGTGTCTTTTTTATCAATATGAGCACGTTTATTGGCTATAAGATAAAGAAGACTCGCGGCGCTATTTGCACCACTTTAGGAGCTGTTTTGCCGTCATTTCTCATCATACTTCTTATCGCAACGTTCTTCCATAAGCTTCAAAACAATCCGATTATTGCGTCAATCTTTGCGGGTATTCGACCTGCTATCGTGGCCTTAATTGCCGTTCCTACGTTCACCTTGGCTAAGGAAACACACATCAATCTGACAAATTGTTGGATACCAATTGCAGGAGCTTTGGCCATTTGGCTACTCGGAATGAATCCTATTTGGGTAATACTTGCGGCGGCTTTTGGTGGATATATCTATGGAAACTATATCAAACCAACAGAATAAACAACATCGATAAATGGTATTTCTACAGCTTTTCATCGCGTTTTTTGCAATTGGTTTGTTCGGCTTTGGTGGCGAATATGCCATGGTTTCGTTACTCCAGAACATCCTTGTCAACCGCTTTCACTGGCTCAGTGTAGGCGAATTCACGAATGTTATCGCTGTAAGTCAGATGACACCTGGCCCAATCAGTCTCAACACTGCTACCTATTGTGGTTATACAGCCATACAACAAGCCGGTTATTCTGACTTGCTTGCCGTGGTTGGTTCTATCACAGCAACCCTTGCTTTGATACTCCCTTCGTTCCTGTTAATGCTATTTGTTTGCAAGATGTTCATCAAATATATGAACACAACGACTGTACAGAGCATATTACTTGGCTTGCGTCCTATGACTGTTGGCTTGTTATTGGCATCTACTTTACTATTAATGACCCCCGAAAACTTCTCTACTCCCGCCAATCCTTGGGCGTTTTGGATTAGCATAGGCCTTTTCATTGCGACATTTGTAGGTGTGAAAGTCGTTGGAATTAACCCCTTACGAATGATTGGTTATTCAGCCTTTGCAGGCCTACTTTTATTATATTAATTCACGATATCAACGATTTTAGCCATCCATGACAGACAAATCACGACTGAAAGGCTATGTAGAAGCCATTATTTCTTCGGCTACTTTTGGCACAATTCCCCTTTTCAGCATCCCCGTTTTGGCTGCAGGCATGCAGATATCCTCATTACTTGTTTATAGGTTTGGATTCGCTTGTTTGATGATGATGGCTGTACTCATCTATAATGGAAAGTCACTTCGCATCACCTTTGGAGAGGGATTGCGACTCACTTTCATGTCACTACTCTATGCCGTTTCGGCCATTTGTTTAATCAATGGCTATCATTATTTACCGAGTGGAGTGGCTACAACCTTGCTGTTTTCCTATCCCGTGTTTACCGCAATCCTTGAAATCATCTTCTCACACCACCGACTTACGTTTCCCGTTGCCTTCTCCATAGCACTCGCTGTGGCTGGCGTTGCGATGTTATCTGGCATTATTGTGAACGGCTTTGACGTCAATTCATCCATCGGTTTGCTGTTAGAACTCTCTTCAGGATTACTCTATGCAATCTATATGGTGGCTTATCCGAACATGAAAGTAAAGCGAATGGGCAGCCTAAAGACAAACTTCTTTATGTTCTTTATGGCTATGATAATCCTGGCTTTATATTCATTTTTCACCATGGGACACATCCAACCCATTGGCGATGTGCATGTGTTTTTCTACCTATTATTATTAGGGTGCATCCCAACAACTATCAGTAACGTGACCTTAGTCATGGCAATGAAGCACATAGACAGTACGAGTGTTGCCACACTTGGTGCCTTTGAACCGCTCACTGCCATGCTGATTGGCATATTAGTCTTTGGAGAACCCATGACCTGGTATGTCGTTGTAGGCTTTATGATGATTGTTTCAGCCGTATACATTTTAATCAAACATCACGCATAACGACTGAAAAGTTAGCGTATTATCCTAACTTTCTAATCTTAAACGAAGTGCTTACAGACCCATAAACGAGTGAACAAAGTAACAGGATAAAGGCTATCAACACCACCATTTTAGGCAAAACTACGGGCACAAGCAACATGATTACGCACGCCATTAAAAAGATAAAATGAAACGTTAAGCGATACATGAACTTGCGGGTCAAAGCCTTTTGCGCCTCATTCATCTTGCTATAAGAGAGTCGGTCAACATGAATCAAGGATATTTTACCATGTGCAGCCAAGATGCCGAGCAGGCTTAAGCACACTCCTATGACTGCAAGCACCATCAAAGTTGACTTTGGTCCATACGCTGTTGGACTTGAAAGATTCCATTCATAGTGTATAGGAATTGTCTGAGGTGCCAGATCATAGACGTGCGCGGCAAGCATAACAAGGCCTACCAGCAATGCTAATATCAAGAAATCATTACGATATTTCGTGTTCTCTTGTTTGTTTTCAGGTGTTGACATTGCGCTTTTTATTCATTAGTTTACCATGCAAATATAAATAAAATAAATGGTTATACATGCTTATGTCCCTGCTATTTATTCATAAAAAACTAAAAACGAGTCATGGATAGCGCCCTTTCAAGCTCACCAAACACACCAAACCATGCTACAACTATTAAAAAATGACAAAACAAAAAGAAAAGATTGAATTATTCATTAAAATCATGTAAATTTGTGAACACTGATTAAATCAGGAGAAATCTAACGAAAAAGAAAACCAAAATGAAGAAGATCAGAGCAGCAGTTGTAGGCTATGGAAACATCGGTCACTACACAATTGAGGCACTTGAAGCCTCACCCGACTTCGAGATTGCAGGCGTTGTGCGCCGCCAAGGAAGTCAAGACAAACCACAAGCACTGGCAAACTATGAAGTGGTTGACGACATTTCAAAACTCAAAAACGTTGATGTTGCCATCTTAGCAACACCTACTCGTAGTTGTCCCGAGTATGCCGAAAGGATTACTTCTTTAGGTATTAACACCGTGGATAGCTTCGACATACACACTTCTATCCTTGATTATAGGACGCAACAGATGGCAAACAACAAGAAAACTAATACTGTAAGTGTCATCTCAGCAGGCTGGGATCCGGGCTCAGACTCTATTGTTCGAGTACTCATGGAGAGTCTCGCGCCGAAGGGTTTAACCTATACCAACTTCGGACCGGGTATGTCAATGGGTCACTCTGTGTGTGTGCGTAGCAAGAAAGGTGTAAAGAATGCGCTCTCAGTTACTATCCCATTGGGAGAAGGAATCCATCGCCGCATGGTCTATGTAGAATTGGAAGACGGTGCAAAACTTGAAGAAGTGACCGCTGAAATCAAAGCCGATCCTTATTTTTCTCATGATGAAACCCACGTGTTTGCAGTGGCTTCTGTAGACGATGTGCGTGACATGGGACATGGGGTGAACTTAGTTCGCAAAGGCGTTTCAGGCAAAACACAAAACCAACGCTTAGAGTTTAATATGAGCATCAACAATCCGGCACTCACCGCTCAGGTATTAGTCAACGTGGCACGCGCATCAATGCGACTTCAGCCCGGTTGCTACACAATGCCTGAAATCCCAGTTATCGACATGCTTCCAGGCACGCGTGAGGAGATTGTTGCTACTCTTGTATAAAGCAAAATCAATGAAAAATGGTTGCAAAAACCATAACATTTATTGATGAAAATACTTAAAAAAGCGGACAAACTATGTTAGTCCGCTTTTTGTATTGTATGCTTCGTCCTTCCCCCTCCTACTCCTTCCTGTGCCAGCATACCTCATATTGAAAAGTAAAACCTATCTTTTTAGGGCGTGAAAAGCGTCATTTCGCAGTGTCATTTGATACAGTTTACAGTGTGAAATGGCCTATATCACATGATGAATCTACACTAAGCGTGTTATATAGTAGCACAAAACGACTTGCAACCACATTATCTGTTGCACTTATCTCCACTTGAATCATGTCTTATTCTGTGCGAACACAAGTAATTTTTTCGTTTTTGTTGTCAAACTTTCTTTCTGAAAGCATGTAATGTTTCAACATAATTGCTTATCTTTGCAGCGTTAAATCAAAACATAATTCAAATATGGACGATTATCACGCGGAAACATTTCGTTTGAAGGCGTGAGGTTTAGCATGATGCTAATCCCCACACCTTATTAATCAATGGAGGTTAGCAAGAATGAGAAACTATTGGAACATAGAGAAGAATCTAAATGCCATTAAAGAGTGGCAACCCAATTGTTGGATACAAGTTACATGCCCAACAGACGAAGATCAGGAATATCTTCAAGACACATTTCATATCCCCGACTACTTTCTTTCAGACATTAGCGATACCGATGAGCGTGCCCGCTATGAATATGATGACGGCTGGATGCTCATCATTCTACGTATTCCATACGTAAAAGAGGTACGTTCGCGCACACCATATACCACAGTTCCGCTCGGTATTATCCACAAACGAGACGTTACAATCACGGTATGTTACTACGAAACGAATATGATGATAGACTTTGTTAGCTATCAACAGAAGCGACATGAAGGCTTTACTGACTTCGTAGATATGACGTTTAGATTGTTCCTTTCAAGTGCAGTTTGGTATTTGAAACGACTCAAACAAATCAGTAACCTCATTGAAAAGGCGAAACATAATCTTGATCAAGATGTGAACAATGAGAGTCTAATTGGGCTGAGCCGACTACAAGATTCGCTGACATATTTTATCACTTCAATACGTGGAAACGAGAACTTGTTGCAGAAACTAAAGTTCAAACTGCAGGTGGATGAACTCGATGCAGACCTTATTGAGGACGTAGGCATTGAGATGACTCAGGCACGTGAGACAACAAATATCTACTCAGACATTCTCAAATCGACGATGGATACCTATTCAAGTATCATCAACAACAACATGAATACCGTCATGCGAACCCTGACTTCGGTAAGTATCATCATGATGTTCCCCACACTTATCTCAAGTCTTTTCGGCATGAATCTCGTCAATGGCATGGAAACGAGCACGTATGGATTTACGATTGCAATCGTTCTTTCAGTCGTTGTATCAGGCGCTTCGTGGTGGATTTTGAGACGTAAACGTTTGTTATAGCGTGTAAAAAGAAAAAAACAATGATTTAATTAGGATTTTCCAGTTTTTTTATTTAAGTTTGCATGATGTTAGTTATTGCATCATGCAATGGAAAACTCAAATCATAAACTAAATCGGTTAAATGATGGACTCTCAAGAAAACACCCTAAAAGAGGGAACAATAAGTGAAGAACAGCAAGTTAAAGAAACATCTGTTCCTGTTGAAAACACAGCAACTACGCTCACAAATTCAAAGAATTATAAGAGCAAAGCAGAAATTATTGAACGACTGAAAGAAATAGTTGGCAACGACGAAAACCCCACAAAGGAGGAACTCGACCATCTAAAGACATCGTTCTATAAGTTGCATATTGCAGAGCGAGAGGCTCAACAGAAGGCTTATCTCGAGGCAGGTGGCGACCCCGATAAATATGTTTTGGTCCCTGATGAAGCAGAAGATGTGTTCAAAGCAGAAATGGGAGTCATCAAGGAACGACGTGCTAAACTCTTCCTACAGCAAGAAGCTGAGAAACAAGAAAACTTGGAAAAGAAGCTCAATATCATTGAACGAATCAAGAATATGGCTTCCTCTCCCGAAGAAGCAAATAAGAATTATAATGAATTCAAAGAGCTTCAACAGCAATGGAAGGATATAAAGAATGTACCAGCAGACAAGGCTAACGAGCTATGGCGTAACTATCAACTCTATGTTGAGCAATATTATGATCAGCTAAACCTTAATCGTGAGGCAAGAGAATACGACTTTAAAAAGAATCTCGGCATAAAGAATCATCTGTGTGAGGCGGCAGAAAAGCTCGCCGAAGAACCCGATGTAATCAGTGCTTTCCATCAATTGCAGGAACTACATCAACAATTTCGTGAGGTAGGTCCAGTCGCAAAGGAACTCAGAGACGAAGTATGGACACGATTTAAAGCGGCTTCTACGATCATCAATAAACGTCATCAACAACACTTTGACGAGCTACGCGCCAAGGAAGAAGATAACCTTGTGAAGAAGACTGCACTCTGTGAGAAAGTTGAAGACATCGTAAAAGATGAGCATAAGGGTGCGAACGAGTGGGAAAAACTGACGAAAGAAATCATTGATATCCAAGCAGAATGGAAGAAGATTGGCTTCGCTCCGCAGAAGATGAACGTCAAAATATTCGAGCGTTTCCGTGCAGCATGCGACGATTTCTTCTCAAAGAAAGCTGCATTCTTTAAGGAAATGAAACAGCGTTACAATGAGAACATTGCTAAAAAGCAGTCACTCATTGAGAAGGCTGAAGCCTTAATGGAGAGTACCGACTGGAAAGTGACAACCGACAAGATGATTGCTTTGCAGAAAGAATGGAAGACTATAGGAGCTGTTCCTAAGAAGGTTGGTGACGAACTATGGAGTAAATTCCTTGAGGCTTGCAACAAATTCTTTGAAGCACGCAATGCTGCTAACGCAGGAACTCGTAATGAAGAGCGCACCAATCTTGACAAGAAGAAAGCCATTATCAGCCAACTCAAAGAATTGGTAGAGGGTAGTGTCGATGACTTACAAGAGAAAGTGAAAGGATTAGTCGATGAATATGCAAAGATAGGTCACGTTCCTTACAAAGAGAAAGATAAGCTCTATAAACAATATCACGAGGTTCTTGACAAACTTTATGATGACCTTCATGTCACAACAGCAAAGAGAAAATTAGATAATTTCAAGAGCAACTTGAAGAATGTAGTAAAGCGTGGCGAGGATGCTCTTGACAATGAACGAGGTCGTTTAATGAGACGTTACGAAGGATTAAAGCAGGAAATCAACACCTATGAGAATAATCTTGGTTTCTTAAATGCAAGTAGTAAGAAGGGAAATAGCCTCATAGACGAGATGAATCGCAAGGTACAGAGACTGAAAGATGACATGGAATTAATCAAGCAAAAGATTAAAACCATCGACTCAGAAAATAAATAAGACAGAATGATTTCACATCATAAAGAGATGCATCTAAATGGATGTGTCTCTTTTTTTAGTCCAATTCTAACTTAAATTGATTATAATCGGATAAAGCCAACATAGACTTTGATTCACTTAAACAGCAACTCCATGAGACTTATGCAAAGAGATGCCAATACCATTAGAACGAAAGGGGAAAACATAAGGCCAAAAAAAATTGATTGTCTCACGACAACCAATCTTCTTAACCTTAATAATCTAATACCATGAAAAACACATTGCAAAGATATATGTAAGTTTCATTAATTCCAAATAAAACTACAATAATCTTCTATTCTTTAATACTTTTTAATTAAATATGCAAGTTCTAAGGACTTTTTAAAAGAGAAATAAGTCTTTTCTCCACCTTATATATATAGGTCACTGGATTTTCCTTTGCAGATGTTTCATGGGATGTGAGCCCCACTCTCCATCGTCAATATAATGAAAACCCAAACGATGATAGAGCCGCTCTGCATCTGGATTACCTTTGTCAACTAACAAACCAACAGGCAATCCGAGTGCCTCAGCCTTTTTGCATGTAGCATTCAGCAATGCTGTTGCAATGCCTTTTCCCTGGTAACGGGCGTCAACAGCGAGGCTGTCTACATAGAGTTCTCCTGCTTGAGTCTCGTCATTCATACCAGAATAATCAATGCCAAAGCTATTTAAAGCCTCATCTATGAAGGCTTGACGCAAGGCCCTTAACCGACCACCCTCGTAGCTAACACAACACCCAATGACTTGATTATCATCCAAAGCAACAAGCGTATGAAGAAAAGAATATTGCGAATCGTTACGCTGAACAAGTCGTGTCATCAGCTGATGAAAGTCATTTAGTGTGTGGGTTGGGCCCACAAAATAGCGACAACAATCATGATTCATGGCCAACATAATTAAACTTGCGATGTCAGAAGCCTGATGTGGCTGTGCATTTGTTATGATTATTTTTTCTTTTCCCATTGTTATAAAGAGGTTTAACGAGTCAAAGAGAACTTTACACTCAATCCAAAATCGCGTGTAGAAGTAGGATAACTATTACTGCTTAACAGCGGAGTATTGTTCTGAAAGTCATAGAAGAAACTCATTGTCAGCATGCGTGAGAGTGTATAATCAGCTGTAAAGCTCAGCCGAAGTGCAGAGTTTCCACTGCTGGCGTTGCTTGTTTGTGAAGCAATATCACGCGTAAGGGAAGCTTGTCTGCGGAAACTGAAATCGAGATTAAGATTCAAATCATGATTCACTCCATTGCGCTGAGGAGTGGAAATAGGCTGTTGTGTGTCAGTGTTTGACCCCTTCTTATGATTTTTTGCTTTCCGTTTGGTTTGTAAACCGAATAGTTTGAAGTCATTAATACGATATCCTAAGCCCACAACCCAATCTCTACTGATAGCCTCATTCAATTGAATGCTCGTCATACTAAGGTTCAAACTACGAATTGTTCGATACTCCAATTTGGCTGTCATGCCACTATTGAAGGTCATATCTATGCCCAATAATGGAGAAAAAGCCTCGTTAACGCTGACTGTAGAGACATTGAACATTGAATTAGGAATTGGATTTCCCGAGGTTGCATCAATGATAAAGCCGAGTCCATTCATGTATTCCTGATAGCTACTAAAGGAGAAATACGAGCCAACAGTATAGATACTGCGATAAGAATGATTGATATTGAAACTGCGAAAGACTTCTCGGAACCATGGCAATTGAACCAATCCACTATAACGTATATTCCAATTTGGAAGCAGTTTTGACAATGAAGGGAAGATAGAAAGGCCTTTACCTTTCATGCTTGTATAGGCAGAAAGGAAGGCAGGAACCATCACATCAGCGTTATATTTGGATATCGTTCCGTTGGAAGGATTAAAAGTTTGTCCTGCAAAAGAAGTTCCTGCAGGATATCGACTGCCATAGTATTGCGCCTCAACACGCTGACGAAAGTCATCAAGAAGACTGCAGAACTTATCAAAACTCTTACTATGATAACCACTATTTGCATTACCTATGCCCTCAAAAGCACCTCCTATAGAAATCGTTGTCATAGCAAACGTACCACTTTGCATTGTGGGATGACCTGCATACATATATTGAATGCTGCGTGCTTTGGTAGAAACGCGTGTTGCATTTAAGTCGATTGTGAAATCACGGAAAGGCACAATAGTGGCCCGAAGCTGTAAATCCTCAGTAGAAGTAGTGTTAGCTGGGGTCGCGATAGAATCGTTAATGAGTAGCCAATTGCGACTAAGTGCTTTATTAACATACGCATCTCCGATGACGCCAAAAGCGAAATCAAGTCCTGGAGAAAGTAAACCACTGCCACGAGTCTGCCCAAAAGCTTTCCCAATGTTAGGCATAAAACCAGGCAAGGTCATAGCATATTGATTACGATAGCTAACACTTAGGTTTCTCACCATCATCAATACGCGAGCTAAACTCTGTGCCGTTCGATACCAGTCCAGGCTTTCTAAAGGTGGTTTTACATTCACTGTAACCTTCACTTTTAGCGTAGAGTCAACATGGTTTGTTATGCGTAACCTATCGTTATCAACCTTCTTAAACTTCAATTTGAAAGGATGTCCATCCTCAGTTCGTGCATTCACCACAATTCTTCGGCTATGCTTAGCATGCGAAATGACAATTGTCGTATCAGGTTTCAATGTGATTTCTTGTTCAAAACTGCCTTTATTCTTCGGTAAATCAAGTTGAGTTTGATGCGGTAATTGCTTCTTTTTACCACCCGAACTCTGTCGATTATAAATCGGTCTTCGGTTGAATCGCTCATTCGTTTGCTTCAAAAAAGGAATGTGATTGTATAATCTCTCTAAGTTAAATGAACCATTCACATTAAGGTTTCGATTACTTGTAACCGTATTTCCAAGGCTTATATGGTTCTCATTCTCCGTTCCTCGCACCCATGTATAGTTGGCATTATATTGCGCATCGGTACTAATCCAATCAAAAACTGGAATTAAATTCAGCGGAAGTTGATAGGAAAGAGTGAACGATTGCTGATAATCTAACGGCGTTCCAAGTCGTTTTATGCTCGTCCAAACGCTATCTCGCCACGCATGATAACGGTCGGCATAGAGTGATTTATTTATAGGCGTGTAGGGTTCTTCTATTCTTGACCGCGTGGCGCTTTGGAAATTCATGTGTATATTGCGTGTCAAATCCCAACGAAGTGAGAAATCTCGGTTCCAAAGAAACTGCTCATTGAATGTCAACGGCAACCGATTGTTCTCCAAACTCTCCATATCTCGCTCCTGAAACTCATAGTAATTGCGCATTAATTCACTGTTGAATCCTACACTCTGTGGCAACCAATTGAATCCAAATCTCTTTAAGATGTCCCACCACTTTGACCTACTTTTAATACCTTTAAAAGGCTCCCATGTCTTGTAATTTGGGCTCCAATTATAGTTCATTGCACCCCTCCAATTATCTTCTTTCTCGTAAACGGTTGTCTCACCACTTGTAAAACTATGTGAATGACTGTAGGAGAATGAGAAGTTAGCAGGGTCATAAGGCATGGGAGAATTCTTCGTTTGAATTCCTATTCTCACATTAGACAAAGAAAGGTTTGTATTGATTCGTTTCGTAACTGCTATCGATTCTATACTGTCTCGCTCTGCTTTTGAGGCTGATTCTAAAGCATCTTTCAACGACAAATCTGTATCTAAAGGATTATATTTCGGTTTACTTGTTTCATGACTTACTGAGTAATAGAGAGGTGCTGAGACTTTAATCTTGTCGGGAAAGAACTTACCTAATTCCAAGCTTGTAGTCACACTATAACTTGAAATGCTTTCTTGTGTCCTGTCAGCAACCTTACTTTCCAAGCCCCCAAAGCCTTCACTGACATATCGTCCCTGTACATTTAGCGTGCCCAAATCAGACAACTGAACATTTAAATTGCCATTTGCAGCCCATCCACCTTTATTATTATACTCCTTCAGACGCAGCTCATTAACCCATACTTCGCCACTCTTTACATCAGAAGAAAGGTTTCTTACTCCGATAATCATCGTCTTTATTTCCCCCAAAGAAGGGTTACCCATGATGGTAACCAAGTTTGCTGGGTGGGCATTATCATATGCCGTGAAGGCCTGAACAAAGCTTGCATGTCCCTCAGCCTTAGCCTTATTGCGTTGCAATTTCACGTTGGTCAATAACGCCAAAGGTATGTCTATCATATTCTCTTGAGGCCAAACCGCAGCACGATCTGACGGAGAATTAAGGTTATATCTGCCTGCAGGAGTAAGCTTTAATGGTACTTGATACTCATAGAAGTTATTCTTATAGTCAGATCCCAAGCGTATAAACACGGCCAATTGATCGTCATTTAACTGTGTGTTATTTTGCTCAAAGGCATTCGCATGAACGTACATCTGCAAACGTTTATACTGCCTTAAGTCGACCGTTGCATTCTTATAAACAGCCTTACTCTCACCATGTGACAAGTTATTTACAATGAAATCAAGAGCCTGTTCGTTGCTTTCTACCAACTGAGGTTGTGTGGGATCTTGTTCCCGATTGATGCCCGGTGGGAGGATATAATTAACGGGTGACTTATCACCATTCTCCTCTAAACTCACCGAACTGACTGCAAGTGTCCCCGAACCTATATGATTATCCAACGCATTTTCATAGATTCTCCAATCTCCTCTCACAAGATCTAAGCTCCCAAAGCGTAACACAATGGGATGCTTAAAGCCTGTAAGGAACATACGCATAAAGCGGATACTCGTGAAATCGGAAATCGAACCAACCCGTCGTTCATATTCTTTCAGAGGAATACGGAATTGATACCACGTAACCGTTTCAGTCTGTCCATTTCGCAATGGCACGCTTGCATCGCGCTTATCTACAATGAAATTATTCCCTACTACCATATCATTTGGACGCAAAGAAACATGATATTGGTAATACTTTTCATATTCATTTAGCGTATAATCCTGATTGATATCCTCCACATCCGGTGTCGTCTTATACGATGTATCATATCGTTCTTGGCTGGATTCACTATCGGGAGAATTACCTTGTGGGTTATTAATATACTTGTAACGCCGCAGGATGTCGGCCTTCATTCGGTCGTAATCAGATCCTCGAAAATAATGATAGTCGTCGTTAGCTGGGTCATTATAGATTGAATCCCACACCGAAGCACTCACATGTCCCTGTATAGATGAGAGGAAGTTTTGATAGGAAGTATAATGCCGTTCCTCTTCATTATTGAGACCATTCAAGCCTACATCCTGCATCGCTCGAGCCCCTTTGGTCGTTGCAAAGGCATAAGTTACCACATTGGATGTAGGGATTTTACCCCACTGAGTAGTAACATAACTATGCGAACCATCTACCGGCATACCGCTCTCATAGAACTTTCTTCCATCATGAAGCACATCTTCTGAGACTTCACCTAAGTTCAAATAGAAGTCTCCTCCATAATCGTTTGCATTGGGTTTTCGGTTAGAATAGATGAATGGATCAAGCAACCAGAACTCCACATACTCTATATTTGCCTGTTCAAAATCATTCGTATCAAGCTTTCTCATGAGTCCACCCCAGTGACGTTCTGGGTTGATAAGCGTTCCATCTTGACGCAAATTAGGGTTAAAATTATAAGGACCTCGCTCGTTGGGATAATAGGATATATTAAATACATTCAATGTAGATGAGGAACCATTATAATTATTTATGTCACGTTTTGGATAGAGTTCACGCGTAGAAACCTCACGAACATAGTGATTAGAAAGCTGTGCTAAGTCTCCTTTTATATGTGCAGGTGTCAACGAACTACTACGTCGTGTGAACAAAGGATCTATCGTATACCAAGCTAATTGCGAGCGATTGAAGCCGCTTGTCAACGTGGTTTTATCTGCACTTTCAGGGAACATTGAGGGCACACTTGATAGACTCCATGACGTTGGAGAGGCGATATCAATCTTATTTGTCGTGCTTTCAAAGTCATCAAGATACGAGGCATTGTCTTGTGTTCCGCTATTCTTTCCTGCCACAAGTTGTGCAAATTCACCCGTGAAATTAATCTGAGAAGGTTGTGTAAGATGTAGAAACGGCAACTTATTCAACATGTCAGTAAGCCATTGACTCTCCTTTTTCCAATTAATGTTCAAGCCCCACAACGTGTTGTTCAGAGGCTCACTGCCCATCGAAACCTTATTTGTCATGGCCTGTTCTGATAGATGTTGCAACGTACCGCTTAGCTGAAGACTGCGTGAAATGTCGTATTCCCAGTTCACACCAAACATTGTTTTGCGTTGCATTCCATAATCATTGTTACTCTCAAGTGACACATTTACGGGCGTGCCTGCATCAAGAATACTCTGGTTAAGGATAGTAACTTCGCCGGCACTATAGTCCACACTATAGTCTGATCCCTCTGTTAATCTCATGCCACCAGCCGTTACTACGACCGATCCTTGAGGGATATTATAAGCTCCAAGCGCAATAACATTAGCCGAAGAACCACGAAATTGTCCCACAAGTTCATACTTATCTTTCTCTGCTATCTGCTTTGCTATGGTGCGAGTATTATCATATAATTCGCTAAACACATATTTCTTTGCCTTGGCAACTGGCACACCTTTACTCACAAGTCGCCTGTAAAGATCTTCTCCAAAGGGTTCAGGCTCGGGGAGAAACACGCGTCCATTGCTCACCGTATACCCCTCTACATAATCAAAATAGCCATTACTATAAGGACGATTATTATTATCTAACCGGTCAGCACCAAGGAGTTTAACGATTGATTGCTGCTTAACTTGCGGCTCAGGGATATAGTTTAAGTAGACTCCTGTGGTATCACTTTGGTACTTGATATCAAGTCTAAACCGCTCCTTCTCAACCATATCTCCAAGTCGATAGACATTCTTCATCATCAAGTTCCAGTTACCTTGCGATGGAACATTATTCGTATTCTTCAATGATTTGACGAACAACGCCTCATCAACATTCGTCCTATCGGCTGCAAACTCACCCACTTGATAGGTCTGTCCACCATAAGTATACTCGAAGGCTACAGCCACAACTTGGTCTGTACTGATACCCGTATTGAGACTGATAAAGCCTAAAGCCTTGTTCACGGTATACTCAGAGGGGGTCAACAAGCGTGCACTCTCAAGCTTCTCATAGTCATTTCCGCCCGTCAACCCTGCCCCATCAAGCACCGACGAGGTTTGATTGATGTCACGTGCGGCATTAAATGACCCCGTCATTGCAGTGTATTCGGTGTTCGCATTGTTGCTCGGAACCGTCATTCCTAACGTCGACCAATGGTGTGTATTGCTTATATTGGCATTCTCACCCAAGTCTGTTAGTGCCACAATATTACGCGTATTTGCTGTTGAACCCGACTTATTCGTCACCCAAACCTCCACGCGTCCAATGTTAATTCCTGTCTTTACATTCGGTAAAGACTGCATACCCTCGGCATAATGCTCACGAAAATACTTTGCAAGGAAATAGTGGCGGTTCTCTTCATAGTCTGCCGCGCTGAACTCAAATGGAGTCAACTGCACCCCACCCCGACTTGAAACGCTCTTTGATGCACTTTTTTTCTGCGAAGCAACCAACTGCATTTTGAGTCTGCCAAACTGCAAATCGGTGCGCAAACCAAACAGCGATGTGGCACCACGGATAAGTGATGAGTTCGAAGGAAACGAAATATTACCAGCCTCAACGAGTTTAACTATCTCGTCTTCCTTGCCTTCATACTTCAACTTTAGATTCTGGGCATCAAAGTCAAAGGTTGCATCGGTGTTGTAATTCAAGTTCATATTGACCTTGTCTCCCACCTTTCCATTGACATTTAGATTAAGTTTCTCATCGAAATTCATCGTGGTTGTATGCCGCCGATTGATAGTCAATGCAGGGTTATCTATGTTTTTCATCGTTGCACCAAACTTCAATTCGGCTGTTCCTTGCGTACGAATTCGCACACCACCAGGCCCAAAAATCTTCTCCGCTGGGCCTAAATCGAAGTGCATATCGCTGAAATCAAACTTATCTTTCCCTTTCTGTTGAAATATCTCTGCATTCTTTTTACGGAAAAAAGCATGTTGTTGTTGACGCCCACTCCAGTCTAAATATTCATTAGGGAGCATCATTACAGGTGCCGAAAGATAGGTTCCACCCAGTCGACGCCCAATAAAATAGGCATTTAACGAGTCATTATACGAAACTTGATTGCGCAAATCCTGAGGTGTTTGCAAATCAAGCGCACTGCTATCAAGGTCGGTCCACGTGATGGGTTGCGTGCGTTGAACGCGCCAAAGCGGCTTTTTCACACGCTTTGTTGTATCATTCTGCATCTCACGGCGCTCCTTTTGTGGCGCCACAGCCTGCTGTTGACCACGATTTTCGCGTTGAAAGAAAGGCACACGAAACCCATAACTGACAGCAAAAGCCATCAGCAAGCCTAATAACAGATATGCTTTCTTGTTACTCAACGAAAGAAGTTTGTACTACTTTAATAGTTTAAGGGCCTCTTTAACCACTTGTTCTACGGGGAGATTTGCCTGCTTTTGCAAGATAGAAACGACCACTTTTGCAACGGGAGCAGGCGAGAAACCAAGCATGGTTAAAGCCGCAACAGCCTCTTCTTTCACGGCATTATTCAACGTGCTTTCAGCCTTTTCACCGCGCACATGCAGTTCATTTGCAATGCCACTTGCCATGATTTTATCGCGCAAATCAACGATGATTCGTTGCGCCGTTTTAAGCCCAATGCCCTTCACTGTCTTTATCATTCGCTCATCACCATTGGCAATTGCGTTGCAAAGTTCAGTCGGATTCATCGACGAAAGCATCATACGTGCGGTATTAGCACCCACACCCGACACCGTAATCAGCAAGCGATAGAGTTCTCGTTCCTGCTTATTCACAAAGCCAAACAACGTGAAACTATCGTCTCTTCCGCCTGTAGTCAGCGCCTCATGTACGTAGAGTTTCACCTCCTTTTTGCCTTGAATGCCACTATAAGTAGTTAGTGAAATGTTGAGCGCATAGCCCACTCCAGCCGCTTCAACGACTGCCAACGCCGGTGTAAGTTCGGCAAGTTGTCCCTTAATATATTCTATCATTGCGTTTGATTTTCCTGTATTTATATTCTAAAAACGCGTACGCGCGCGTTATATTGTATTGAAAACATAATCTCATCAGACTGAGAAGTAAACACCAACTATAGGTTTCACCATGCTAACAAGCTATGGATAAGGTCACGTTGAGCCTCAAAACAGCCTATTGTTTCAACCCATAAGCTTAAAAAAGCGCTCTCCTTTTCGTGGCAAACCATGTAAATATAAACGATTATTTTTAACACTTTAGAAATACTTCTATTAGGCATGCGTAAGATAAATTATTTCCGTTTTTCTACAAAAACCAACAAAAGTCAACCGCATTTAAGGCTCATCGCGATACAAAATGACTGAAATCACACACCCAAACAAGTCAAATTAGCCCACAAAATGAATGAAATTGAGTCATAATTCAAGTCATTTCACTGCACTTTTTCACATGATTTTTGCGCATTATTAGATGCACTTTCTGTAATGATTTGAAGGTCAAGAGAATACAACATAGCAGAAAATGACAGGAAATTCACATGCAACCATCTCTGGCTTTGAACTGAATGGTTATTTTATCTCTATCGTAAAGATAAATGATTGAAATTAACATTTCATACGCTGTGGTTGAAACAATAACGTAAGATGATTCTTTCTATCTAAGAATAAACCTCGGCTCATCAGTCAACAACAATGCAAAGAAGGTAGAAAATCATTCAAAACGGAACACTAAAAATAATAAAGCATAAGACGAAAAAACTTGATTCACCATGGGCTATTCATCAAAACACGCACTCATTTCAAGCTGTTTTATTGTTAATTTACACTAAAAGATTTTACGAATAATAACATCTTTCTAAACTTTTTCTATCTTTACAGCACAAAACTTTCCCCATCATGGGTTTCATTCTGTAGCAAAGCTATACGCAAAGTCGCTGAACACGATTCACGAAGTCTGAAAGATGATGAGCAAAATGCTATGATAGCATATCCAGAAAACAATCTAAACCAATAGAAATTTATATGACTAACCTAAGCAAGAAATTTAAGTTTGCGTTACTTTCACTATTTGTTTTGCCCACCATGGCACAGGTAGAACCAGTTAAAAACCCTTATGGTTACCTCTATTGCCACATGAGTCGTAAAGGAGAATGGACGGCTTTTGCACTCAGTAGAGATGGACTGAACTGGCATGACCTTAATAATGGCAACGAGGTTTATAACACAAAACAACTTTCTCAGATAGAAGGTGGGGCGCGAGATGCCTATATTGCACGCGCGCCAGACGGCAAAGGATTCGTTATGGTCACTACAGACATGTGCCAACAAAAGAGTCATCAATGGTCGAACTATGGCATAAACCTCCTTCATTCGAATGATCTTATCCACTGGGATGGCGTCACTTTTGACTTCAGAAAGGGTCAAAGCATCTTCTCAGATAAGGCATCTCCTGATGTATATAAAGACTATTCAGCCATTCATCGCGTGTGGGCTCCCCAGGTGATTTGGGACAAATCATATCGTTGGCCCAATGGAAACAAAGGCGGATATTTTATTTATTACTCGCTACTTAATGGCAAAGAAGACAAATACGACCGTGTTTTCTACTCGTATGCCGACCGAACTTTCACCCACATCACTAAGCCACGAGTGCTCTTTGACTGGGGATATGCAACCATAGATGCCGACATTGTGTGGGTGGATGCAGACAAAAGTTGGCACATGATGATAAAGAAAGAAGGTGGAAAACGAGGCATCTTTACGACCAAATCAAAAGAACTGACGGGACCATGGCCTGCTCCCAACGAGACAGACTATGTGAGTTTTGAAGGCAACAAGCAATGCGAAGGCGCGTCAGCCTTTAGGATTTGGGGCGAGAAAGGCTGGCGAGTAGGCTATGTTGAGTACTCTTCTTGGCCAACGAAATACCGCATTTGTCAAGCTGATGAAAGGCTACAGAATTTCCATTCTCCCACAGATATCAAAGGCGTTGCAGACCCTCAGCATGGTTCTTTCCTTGCACTTACGAAGAAAGAATACCTGAATTTAGAGAACTATTGGAACAAACAAGATGATAAAAAAAATAATTAACGGCGAAGACTCCATGGACACACTTACCAAAAAAAATCGAAAATGGATGGCTGTTGCGGCATTTCTCATGCTCGCTCACCACGGATGGGCTGCTAACGAGATTGTTGAAACGCCACAAGTAAAAGGAAAAATAACCGTCAACAAGGCACAAGACTACGTTATTACCGATAAAATCCCATTTACAAATGATGGTTCTGTCGACATAGAAAACACTGAACACGCCGCAGTTATCATTCGAGAAATCAAGCCATCTCGCGTACTTAAAGACTGGATTTCACATATAACCATAAAAGGAAGTGCGGCATCTGATGGGCAAAACTGCCAGGTTAAGATGTATGGAAGAGGCTCAATCATCTTACCTTATGACAAGGATATACGTCCTCTAATGTGTTATTCGGGTCGGAATTTCAACGGTAAATCATGCAATGATTACACTGAAGGACACAACGGAGAAGGCTTTATGAAGTCGCTAACGGAAGGCACTTTGAACAACAAAATCATGTCATTCAAGCTGAAAAGAGGCTATATGGTGACGTTCGCTTTGGGTGTAGAAGGTTGGGGATATAGCCGTTGTTTCATTGCCGATAAAGAGGATTTGGAAATGAATCTGCCTGAAAACATGGCCTCAAAGGTTTCTTCTTATCGACTCTTTAAGTGGCAAGATGCGAAGAAAGCCAATGCAGCCAGCACGGAATATAAATATCTTGACTTAGTAAACGCTACCTCAGGATTTGGTTGGAACGAGGGACATAACTTGCTTCCTGACATGGAATGTGTTCCCAATCATATCTATGAAGGCTATCCCAGCATATCAACGATAGGCAAAGTGGACTGGGCTTGCCACAGCAAGAACAACAATGAACCCGGTAATCCGTCTGATGATCATCCGCAAGATGTAGCAACCGTACTCGCAAACTGGCAGGAAGTGATGCGCACGGGATTGCGTCTTTGCTCAGAATCTTCACATGATGGTTCGATGAATCATTTGCAAGCCTTCCTTGATTCGATTGATGCCAGAGGGTGGAGATGCGATATTATTGACCTGCATTGTTATTGGAATCAAGGCCAATTCGATAATCTCACGAACATAAGCAACCGATATGGCAAGCGACCTATATGGATTTCGGAATGGGTTTGGGGTGCATGGTGGAGCGGACAAGGCATATTTCACCTTGTCAAAGATGCCAATGATTTCTCTCAGCGGGCTCAAAAGGCACTCTATGATGGTACGCGTCCCATCCTGGAAAAGCTGAATTCGAATCCTATTGTGGAGCGATACTACTATTGGGATAGCGAGAAACGCACGAGTCTTTGGTCGAGAAATGAAGCCGATACATTGTCAATGTTAGGTAAATACTATGCAAACATGGACGAGCCCCTGGCATTTAATCGCAAGAATGAATACATCCCAAAGGTGGTTTACCGTTCTGCTACAGACTTTAACGCCTCACTTTTAAATGAAACTAATGAGATTAAACTGACTTGGAACGACCCCAATGGCGACATGGTAGATTCAGTTGTCGTGCTGTGTCAACGTCCGGGAGAAAAAGAATATCGTCATATCGCTAATATTTCTCTGCGTGATGCAAATTCAGTTTATGGCAGTTCGTATTCTTATATAGATGAAGCGCCTAACGGAACAAACAAATATCGCATTGCAATTTACCCTGTTGGGAAGAGTGAACCATGTCTAAATGAGCCTCAAACGATACTTATTGTTTCAAAGAAAGCTATTTGGAAAGATGTTACATCCAATTATGTTGTGAATGCAAACTTTGATGATGAGCAGGAATTTTCAGTCAGTTTGCCAACTGGAACGGATAAACATCAAGCCCTAAATGGCTGGAAAACCACAAACAATAGTAACCTTGGATGCAGTGGAGTGTTTGGAATTGCAAGCGGACAAGAGTTAAATAAAAAGCAAGTTCCATTGACTAATGCCGACAACACTAATGTAGGTGGAGCCTTAGGCATTAGTCAAGGTTGGAACACGCCAGCCTGTTATACGCAAAAAATCAAGCTTCCGGCAGGCACATATCGCTTTTCTTATGCCGTATTTAATGCTGGAAATGCGACCGAAACAAGTAATCTTTGCGGCTATAAAATAGGTTCTCATGCCTTTGTTTATAGTGATTACACTTCGTTAGAAGCAGGGAAATGGAACGTGATTAACTTCATTCCAGTTACCCTAATGAAAGAAACAACCGTGACTTTATCCTTAGGTTTCATTGCAGGAAACACCACCTCAACGAACAATCCCTATTATTTCTACGATTATTTTAAAGTGGAACAAGCAGATCTTAGCAAGGTAGATGATGCAGGATATGAGGCAGTTTATAGTGACGTTACAGAGAAATTCATGCAAAATCCAGGGTTCGATATTGAGCAAGATTTCCAAAACCATGACGTCAGCAATGGTGCTTCAAATCATCATAAGGCTACAAACTGGACAACAGATAACCATGCTGATTTCGGTTCGAGTGCTGTTTTTAGCTTTAAAAACCCTAAAAAGCTCAATAAAATAACATCCCCTGACTACAACACATACGGCGAAACATCAGGCGGTTGCTTAGGAATTGTTCAGGGATGGGGAGCAGAAGCCTGCTACAAACAGAGCATTCAACTACCTAAAGGGACTTATCGCATAAGCTATTCTGTATACAATGCAGCTAACGATGAGACTGAAATTGCAAGCCGATGTGGCTATCAAATACAAGATAATCCCTTTGTTTATGACACTCAAAATCGGTTTAACGTGGGGACATGGACAGAGAGATTACTCCCCGAATTCACGATTAACGAGTCCACTCCTATTACGATTTCATTAGGTTATAAGGCTGCAAACACAACATCAGATAAGCATCCTTACCTCTTCTTTGACTATGTAATGATAGAGCAAATTGGGGATAAAGAAACCCTTGGTCTACATAAAATAAGATACAATTCCTCACAAAAAGGCATGGGTACTGCTACAATCTATAGCGCCGAGGGGGTTAAACGCCCTACCCTGCAGCGTGGATTGAACATCATAAAATATGCAGATGGAAGTACACAAAAGGTCATACGTAAATAACATAACATATTAACTACACACCTAATAACAACTATTACAATCATGATTAAAAAGAAATAACATCATCTTTCCATTGAAAAGTCTCTCCGAAAAACAAGTTTGGAGAGGCTTTTTTATATCGCTTCATTTGATATTTTCATGCTAATTTCATAAACATTAACATGGAAAGAGGGGGAATTCCATAGGAGAATCATTATCTTTACCAACAAAACAACAAACAAAAAGATGGATTCTGACATAATCATTATATTGCCGTTGCTTGCTGTAATCGGCTTTGCGCTACTCACACTCACTATCCTTCAGCGGCTCTCGGATATCAATAAGTCACTTGATGCTATTCAATCGGAGCTGTCAACGCTAAAGAACGCTGCTTTCAAATCCGTTGAAACTGATGATAAAGTGGCGGAAGAAACGACTGCAAAGGTGGTAGAAACCGATGCAAATACACCTTCTGCACAATCCGTTTCGCCTATAACCGCGACAGAAGAAAAGGGCAACGAGCCACACGAAGCTGTCAAAACAGCCACTGTTGAGCAACGCATTGAACAGCCACCTACCATCGCTATTGCTGTGACAACTACTGAAACTGAAAATCAGAAGCCTGCAAAAGAAAAACAAACCATTGCAAACGAAGAGGTAGCTACTATGCAAAGCAAGTCTTCTTCCATTGCAATCACCACTTCAAATAAATCACACACCGACACTCTTGCTGTCCAAACAACCACCGACAAGACTGTACTAACGACTCCAAACCAATCTGCTCACACCACGGCGCAGGCTCCGTCATCCGATGAATCAAAGGTGAAGACGACGAATTTTGAACGATTCATCGGCGAAAATCTATTCGGAAAGATTGGTATTCTCGTCTTTATTCTCGGCATAGCCTACTTTGTTAAGTATGCCATTGACCAGAACTGGATCAATGAAGTGGCTCGCACCATCTTGGGATTTGGCGTGGGTATTGCCATGCTTGGCGTGGCTCAATGGATTCACAAACGCTATTACACGCTGAGTTCGCTGCTCGCCGGTGGCGCCTTTGCAGTGTTCTATCTCACGGTTTCCATCGCTTTCCACTACTATCAGCTGTTCTCTCAGACCGCAGCTTTCGTCATTTTGTGCTTTACAACGATATTTATGGCGGCGGTTTCCATACGCTATGATCGCCTCGAATTAGCCGTCACAGCCCTCATCGGAGGCTTTATTGCACCCTTTATCATTAGTTCAGACACCGGAAATATCATTGTTCTACAAGCCTATCTCAGCATTCTTAACCTCGGAATGTTTGTACTTGCCCTATATAAAAAATGGGGATTACTGCCTATTGTGGCTTTTGTCTTCACCTATTTCATCCTCCTGCAGACGGTCATAGAAAGCGATTTATTCCCTACTCCCCCACATCTCTTCTCCATTTTATTAGGCTTTGCCACCCTATTCTTCTTCATTTTCTTGATTCCTGTGCGCCTCATCATGCAATCAACTTACAGCGGAAGCATCAGAAAAGGGCTCTTGTCAGTCATCACATTGAATGGTTTTGCCTATCTATTTTATGGTGGTTACCTCATCGAGGAGATTGCATTTGGAAGTAAAGAAACCGGATATTTGTCGTTCTTCATTGCGATTGTATATCTTGTTTTCTATCTCTTCTTGCGCTTTCGCATATCAGGTCACGACACGTTGCGCAACTTTATGCTTGCCCTTACGATAGCTTTTGCGTCGATAGGTGTACCATTATTGTTCAATGGTTCAGCCATTCTCCTCACTTGGTCCACTGAATCCGTATTGCTGTTATGGCTCTTTACGAAAGAGAAATCAGTCATTTATGAATGCACTGCAGCGATATTAGCCGCCCTTTCCTTTATTCTTTGCTTGACATTGGGAGTATTTCAAGACTCAGATCATGGGATTTTTGCTTTTAAGATGTTTCTGAACAGCCACTTCCTATCGTTATTTACGTTTGCTGTTTGCTCGTTCTTGGCCGCTATCATCATGCAACGCAACCGACGACTCTTTAGCAAAGGCCGCCGTCTGTTACGCTTTACACCATGCAATGTCATTGCCTATGCGATAGGTTTTCTCTTCGTTTATATCGCGTTCTCTGATGAATTTACAGCCAATTTGAATGAATTTACAGCCGATGCTGCCAGTGCGCTGACGATAATCACCATGCTTTTGGTCGGCACTTTGTTGCTGCGCCGTCGATTCAAAGTTAGAAAATATAAGCTGGCCTATGTCATTCTGCTCTGCGCCATCACCTTTATCTATATGCTAAATATATGGAGTGGCGATGCGTTCCGCCTGCCATCGGTCTTGGTTTTGCAATGGATTTCAACGCTAACGGTCGTGATTTTGATGGCTTATGTCATTCAGAAAATGGCATTATTGCAATGGGAAAATCACCTCACTCGCCCTGTCTTTGCCGCCCTTTCAACCCTCGTGTGGCTCACTGGTGCCCGACTTCTGCTGCTCACTTTCTACAATCCGAGCTTTGATACAGGCTTCTCCCTCTCACTGGGACTGGCTGCTTTCATCCTCATGGTTATTGGAATGCGTAGCAAGAGCAAGGAGGTGAGAATGGTAAGTTTGGCAGAATTCGGCATCGTTTTAGGCAAATTAATCCTTATCGACGTGTGGTCGATGGCAGCACTCGGCAAGATTGTGGTCTTCATCAGCCTCGGTTTGCTGTTGCTGACGCTTTCTTTCCTCTATCAAAAACTTAAAGATGTGCTCTTCTAAGCGAGCAAACCATGCTGCATTGGGCAATAAGACGCCAGGTGCATGAAAGCTTATGGGGCTGAAAAGGGCATAAAATGTCATGGTTTTCAGCCTTCAAAGGAGGTGGAAGTTCATAGAATTAGCAGGCTGATGCTGTAAAGATTGTATCCCGATATTTAACACTTCGCCAACCCATCATCTACAGAATAAAACGACAAAAAACAGGGATAAAATCGCGCTCCACCTCACTTTTTCATAAAAAATGAGCCTCTTTGCTGTGCAAAATGACGCAAATCACACGCCAATTTGGCTGAGATGAGTCGATGAAACGATAGAGATGACAGCATAAAACAACTGAAATAGCATCATCTTCTCACATGCCATGGCCTCATCTTTCGATTGATTTCTCACAACTACCTAATATATAATAGGTTATGAAATGATGAAAAACGGCGTGTTTTCAGACAGAAAATGTCGAACGTTCTCAATTCGTTGGTTGTGCAAAAGCATTTGTAAATAATCGCGATAACTTTTAACACACTTTGCACTATGCCTGTATTTGCATAGAAGTTAGGGGGAATTCGTCACCATGAAACTACCTTTTTGTCGCATAATTTCGTACAAATTAGCCCTCGTTTGCATCGTCGAAGTAGCGCCAAAAACACAAATTCTTCACGCAAAGTCTTTCACTTTTCATTTTAATTTGCTAACTTTGCAGCCCTATTATTAGTTTATTTAAGGACAAAAACAATGAAAAAGAGAATGAATGGGCTATTGACAGCCATCACCATTTGTGCGATGGTAGCCATCATGATGAGTGCTATGCCAAGCGAAAACATCATGACAAAGGATAACGATACGACGGTAATCAACACAGAATTACTAAGTAAGAATGTCAAAGGATTTAAGGGAACAACCCCTGTTAAGATATTCATTGTGAAGAATAAGATTGCAAAAATCGAAACACTTCCTAATCATGAAACGCCTAAATTCTTTGATAAGGCGAAGACTTTATTGTCAGAATTCACTGGGAAAAGCGTTTCAAAGGCTACCAAAATGGATGTAGACGGCGTTAGTGGAGCTACATATTCATCGAAAGCCTTAAAGAAAAATGTGGCTCTTGGCTTAGCCTATTACAACAAGAATAAATGATATTGAGCCATAAAAGCTCAAAAAAGATAAAGGAGAAGTGTGGAACTTCTCCTTTTTTTATTATATTTGCATTATAAACATGAATAAGATTACGCCCTAAAATGAAACTTCTGTATCCGCTCATTGCATCGTTCTTGCTGATAGCCTCACCCACTTGGGCTTATAAGAAGAAAAAACTGGCAGACTCGATTGCCATAAAACGCCTCGTGCCTAATACCACAAAAGGGCCCATAGACATCATTACTGCCCGACAAATCAATAAAAGTTTGGTCACAAACGTATTGAATGCACTCAATGGTCAGGCTGCAGGCGTGAGCATTTCTTCAGGAGAAAACCGCATGGCTCAACTCAATAGTGTGCGCGTAAGAGGTACAACTTCGCTCACAGGAGGCAATGATCCACTCGTCATTATCGATGGAGTTTATAGCGATTTAGCCACACTTTCCATGGTATATCCAGCCGATATAGAGCGCTTTGTGATTCTAAAGAATGCCACAGAGACGGCAAAATATGGTGCAAAGGGAGCCGCGGGAGTCATTCAAGTGACTACGAAAAAGGGCTATGGCAACCTATTTCACATCAGTTATGACGGCAATATAGGGTTTGAAACGAAGTATAATAAGTTGAAAATGCTATCAGCTCGCGACTATATCCGTACGGCAAAGCAACTTGGTTTCAGTGTGGTTGACGGCGGATATGATTCTAATTTTCAAGACGCTATTACGAGAACAGGCTTCGTTCAGAAGCATCACATCGCCTTTAGTGGTGGTACAAACGACGGAAACTATCGCGCTTCGGTGGGTGTAATGCAGCATGAGATGGTGGTAAAGATTACAGAAAGGCGTAACTTTACAGCCAAATTTGACCTCATACAACGTGCTTTCGACAAGTTGTTAGAAATTGATTTTGGCGTGTTTGGTGCGACACAACACAACAAATACATTGCCGATGAACAGAAACTCTTTTATGGTGCTGCCACACAAAACCCCACTTTCCCTGAAAGAATGAATGCACAGGGCGGATGGGATCGCAATGGTAGTGCGAGTCAGATAGCCTCTCCACTGGCTGAAATGAGGAAGAAAGACCACGAACAAAACATGATTTTCAACACCCATTTGGGTCTAAACTTCAAACTTTCTCCGTCACTTCATCTGCTCTTATTTGGCAGTTATAGTTATAATTCGCTTGAAAACGCATCGTATTTCCCTACTTGGGTATGGGCACAAGGACAGGCTTTCCGCGGTGAACACAAGAGTGAAGAGTGGCTCGGTAATGCCACTTTAGAGTATAATCAACAATGGGGTGTGCACAAACTCAAGGCAAGTGGTATGATGGAATACCAGAAAAGTCAGCGCAAAGGCTTTTGGACAACAGTGAAAGGCTTTACAACTAATGACATCGGATATAACAATTTAGCCGCTGGTTCGCTTCGTCCTTATGGTGGAACTGGCTCAGAATATAGTGATCCCGCCCTTGTTTCAGTGATGGGAAGTGTGGGATATTCGCTGATGGATCGTTATCTTTTAGACCTCAATCTGCGTGCAGACGGCAGTAGTTTATTTGGGGAAAACAACAAATGGGGCTTCTTTCCATCAGTTGCAACGACCTGGATTATAAGCCAAGAACCCTTTTTCAAGCCACTCACCAATGTCGTTAATCTTTGGAAAGTGCGTGTGGGCTATGGACAAAGTGGTAACCAAGGTGGCATCGACTCCTATTATTCAATGGCTCTTTTGCGTCCAACGGGAGTGATCAGCTTTAGAGATTCGCCAACAACTACATTCGGAGAATTCCGCAATACGAATCCAAACTTAAAGTGGGAAACGCGTAGTACGTTTAACATTGGTACGGATTTATCTCTACTTAACAATCGAATCGTCTTCACAGCCGAGTACTATTACAGCATGATTACCAACATGTTATACCTCTATGACGTGCCAGTTCCTCCCTTCACCTTTAATAAATTCCTGGCCAATCTCGGTAAGATGAGTAACAGCGGAGTTGAGTTTGGTCTTGGCATTACACCCATATCACGGAAAGATATGGAGCTAAACATCAACATGAATGTCGCCATTCAGAAGAACAAACTGATATCTCTCTCGGGCGAATATAATGGTAATCACCTCACCGCTGCAGACGTTTTAGGCATCGGACAGCTTAATGGTGCGGGCTTTCATGGCGGTAATAACAACATCGTTTATCAGGTAGTTGGGCAGCCACTTGGGGTATTTTATCTCCCGCATTGCACGGGATTGCACGTTAACGACAATGGAAGTTACAGCTACACGATTGCCGATTTAGACCATAATGGGGCTGTAAACTTGGAGGATGGAGGCGACCGTTACATTGCGGGACAAGCCACTCCGAAATGGACTTTGGGTTCAAACATCGGCTTCCGATATAAAGATTTCGATGTCACTCTACAGATAAATGGAGCTTTTGGGCATAAGATCTATAATGCAACCAGCCTTACTTACATGAACATGTCAAGCTTTCCAGACTATAATGTGCTTGCCAAGGCGCCAAAGATGAATATCAAAGACCAGATTGCTACAGACTATTGGCTCGAACGCGGAGACTATATTAACTTCGATTATCTAACGATTGGTTGGAACATTCCTATCAAGTCACACTATATAAGCGCCCTACGTGTGTCGTGTTCTGTAAATAACTTGGCCACAATTACAGGCTATAGTGGACAAACTCCAATGTTAAACAGCACCATCGTTAATAACACTTTAGGAATTGACGACAAGCGAACCTATCCGCCGTTCCGTGCATATTCTCTCGGCATAAACATTCAATTTTAGTCCAAATCCACATGAAGAAGAGCGTATCTACCCACATATCGACTTTCCTTTTCATAGGAATCACACTGCTATTCAATGCCTGTCTTGACGAACATCCAAGGGATCAACTCAGTGAAGACAAGCTAAACACAACGGCAGACAACTTATATATCAACACGATTGGTAACCTTTATCACCAGATTGGAGGTTATAATGAGAGCCAAGGACTACAAGGTACCTACCGAGGTGTATACGATTATAACACCTTTTCGACTGATGAGGCGTTGCTTCCCATTAGGGGTGGCGACTGGTATGATGGCGGATTCTGGCAGAATCTCTATCATCACACGTGGTCATCTACCGATATTCCGCTCTACAACACATGGGTTTATCTATACAATAGTGTGTCACTTTGCAACAACGCCCTTTATGAAATAGACCAACACAAGGCTTTACTTACCGACCAACAATACAAGGAATTTACTGCCGAAGCACGTGGACTTAGGGCATTGTTCTACTTTTATATCATGGACATGTGGGGCAATGTACCTCTTGTTTTGAAGGAAAACACGCCGTTGAATGAGGTAAAACAGTCACCCAGAAAGCAAGTAGCGATAACGCTAATCAACGAACTTCTTGAGGCGATTCCTAATCTTCCAAATGTCCATAGCAATCATGAAGGCATCTATTATGGCAAATTTACGCAGCCAATAGCCTACTTCTTATTAGCTAAAATATTGCTAAACCACGAAGTATATATAGGAGATGATACGATGACTTTCAACATTAATGGTCATCAACTACCTGCTTTCCAAGCGTGTATTGCATGTTGTGACAAGATAACTCAAGCCGGTTATACCCTTGAAAACAACTATGCTGACAACTTCATTGTACACAATGAGAACTCCAAAGAGAATCTTTTCACCATCCCGATGGACAAGACTCTCTACACCAATAAATTCCTTTATCTCTTCCGAAGCCGTCATTACAGCCACGGAGGTGCCTATAAACAGGACTCTGAAAACGGCACTTGTGCTACACTTTCAACCTTAAAGACCTACGGATATGCCACACCTGAGGAGGACAAACGCTACAGAATAAACTTCTTTAGCGATACCGTTCGCGTGGATGGAAAGTTAGTTTATATGCCCGATGGAAAGCCTTTGGTGTATTATCCGACTAAAGTGGCGTTGAGTTTAACTGCAAGTAAATATGAAAAGACAGCCGGAGCACGCATGGCAAAGTATGAGATTGACCGCGCAGCCTTTGATGATGGTCGCCTACAAGACAACGATATTGTGCTCTTTCGCTATGCCGATGTGTTGCTGATGAAGTCAGAAGCACTCGTCAGAAGCGGCAGAAATGGAGACAATGAGCTTAATCTCGTGCGCCATCGGGCTGGAATGCCATCGCGACATGCCACACTTTCCACCCTGCTTGACGAGCGTTTGCTTGAACTTATGTGGGAAGGCTGGAGACGCAATGACCTCATTCGCTTCGGACTTTTCCACAAAGCGTATGACCTTCGGCAACCCATTGAGGGAGAAAGCAGCGCATTTACCACGCTATTTCCTATTCCGACGAATGTGCTTAAGCTTAATCTCAACCTCAAACAAAATCCTGGTTATAAGTAGAAATGCAGGTAAACGGCTTTCTACAACGGTTTCCTCTGCTCCGCATTGCACTCTATTTAGCCATCGGAATCATTGTCGGTGAAGCCTGCTATCCCACACTTAGCACAGGCTTTTGGGCCATTTGTGCCAGTATTGGCCTTGTTGCGGCCTTTCTGTTCAAGCCTCCTAAATGGCAAAACTGCTGTATTCTTTTCATCACACTGACGCTCGGCGCAGCACTCATCAGCAGGAGTAACCAAAAGGCCGACCGCCCATTGCCCCATGGAATCAGTCATTTCGAGGGAATCATCACAAGCACTCCCACGCTGAAAGGCAAGACATGGCGCTGCGACTTGATGCTGACACGACTGAATGGGCAGGCACTTCACGAGGCCATGAAAGTCAAAACAACTATCCTTAACGACCCCAATAGGCCCATGCAACTACAGGTTTGCAACGGAATCATCGCCACATCGATGCTCAACAAACCACAAAACCATTGGAAAAACGCCTCTTTCGACTATGCGCTATGGCTCAGACGCCATGGCTATCAGGCTGAAACCTTCATTCCCTACAACCAGTTTCACACGGCAAAATTCCCCATTACATTAAGTCGCTGGCAACGAATCACCCTGCACATCAGGCAGTTTCGCGACCACATCTTACGTCATTTCACGACCTCAACTGACATCGAACAACAAGACAAAGCAATTCTACAAGCCATGGTGTTAGGCCATCGTGAGGCTATCAGTAAAGCCACTCGCGAAGCATATTCGCGTTCAGGTGCAAGTCATGTACTGGCACTTTCGGGCCTGCACATCGGCATTATCTTCAGCATTTTCTTGCTCGTTTTCAGACGAAATGCGTTGGGAATCTTCCTCTCTATCATTGCAGCGTGGGCCTTTGCCCTCTTCGTTGGCCTCCCATCTTCGGCTATTCGCAGTGCCGTTATGCTCACAATTTATGCGCTTTCCACCCTATCGAACGAAGAAAATCAAGGCCTCAATAGTCTTGCTTTGGCTGCTTTGGTCGTACTTTTGCCTCAACCCATGATGTTGTGGGACATTAGTTTCCAGCTCTCTTTTATGGCTGTAGCCGGTATTCTCATTGCCTATAAGCCCTTATTCTATGCTGTTTACCCCACAAACTGCCTGCTTCGATGGGCATGGGGCATGATTTGCATCTCACTTTCGGCTCAAATGCTCACGTTTCCACTGTTACTTCACTACTTCGGGAGCTTCGCAACATACTTCCTTTTGACGAATTTCATCGTCATTCCTGCCGCAACTGCTATCCTCTATCTTGCCCTTTTAGCTTTTGTTTCAATGCTAATTCCTGCCTTACAAACATGGCTTGTCAACCTCATGACAATGATTGCAGGCTGGATGAACACTGTCGTCACAACCATTTCTCAGCTTCCTTATGCTACAATCGATAGTGGAAAAATCAGTATTTCGCAAACCATTTGCCTCTATATTGCCGTGTTTTCTCTCATGAGAATCTATTATATCATCAGTGAAAGACATCCCCTGTTGCACTGATAAAAAGCTTTTTAGGAAACAGATTCAAGCGAAAAGGAAAACGAATAAATGTCTGTGATTTAATTTTACAAAACACTTCACAAAACGAAGTTATTCTGAACAAACTTTCAATTGATTGGAAATACGGCCAGAAAACGCCTCGTTTCTAACTTTCTCACTATCAGTTCATTAAACAAATCAAATGAAAACACCTTGTTATTACATGGCTTAGACCACATGATTTCACATGAAATTATGCTGCGTTTTGACGCATATTGTGTTATGATATCCTATGGTTTGCGCCACAAAACAAGGCATTTGAGCGCGTAATTCAAGGCATTTTGCATGTAGCAAAGGCTTATATCAAGAAACAAAACACAAAAAAACATCGTGAGAAATGAATTTTTCGCTGTTTTATTTTCTATTTGATGCTACAATAGACAAGGTGTTTTTGACAATAAATATTTACTAAATCATCTCCTCTCAACTACTATTTGAGGAGATGAAAGGCCTTCAATCCGCACCCTATTCCATGCAAACAGGGTTGACACAAATGGTCAACCCTGCATAATTTTGACCTCAGAGGTCAAATGAAAACTTGATAGTTAGCTATTTCTTTCGTGCCGATAGTGGCGCAACCCCAATCGTAGAACGACAACAAAGCAGTGAAACTACGGTAATGTGCATGGCATTTCAGCCACCCGTTCCACCCTATTGGCACGTTAAGAAGTGCTTAGTCAAGAGCCAATTTCAGCCGTTGTTATTCGTCTTCCATAAACAATGGATCGTCTTGCATCAGCATAATAGGCTTCTGTTCGGCAGCCTTCAAGATTTTTTCTGAGGCATATTTCTTATCAACGACAAGGCGGAAAAGGTATTCATTGAACCAACGATTGGTCATAATCAAGTAACCTTGGTAACCATAAGAAGGCCCCCAACTGTTTTCTACCTTCCACTTCACGGGCTTACCCTGCTTATCTAAGTCGACAGCGGCAAGCGTCATTGCGTGTGTTGAGCCACTATCAAAGGTGCGAATGCGGTCAGCTTTATCCATGTTATACGTCACTCCAGTAAGTGAAGCATAATCATAGTTGTCAAGATCTAAGTAGCCTCGTTTGCGATCGAGTTGCTTTCCAACGTCATAACTGCTATACATCTTGTGACCATCCTTGATAGATGCAATGGCCAACTGCGCGATTTCATCCATCGGAAGGTTTAGATATGTCCAGTTATGTCCGTCATAAGTGTGGCGATCATACTTCACTTCATACGTCTTATAATAAGGATGTCGGGGGTCGTTCATCACCATGAGGAAGGTGCCATTAAGCGGTTTGCCGACAGTTTCGTCATAGAATGAGCGTGGAGTATATTGTTTTGGTTCGCCAACCACCTTGCCATTCTTGTCTGTAAAGGCATAAGTGAAGGTCTCAACCGGCTTACCTAAGGTCAAAGTGAGTAAGTGATAGATGGTTGAAAGCATTTCCGTCTTGCGGTCGTTGATAGCCTTTGGGCTCTTCTTTTCAGCCACCATCTTTCGCAATTCGAGTCCATCTTCGCGTAGTTTTCGCGACACTAACTTAGCCATAGTCCTTGTGTTTTCGCTCGAATAAGTTTCAGGTTGCACGCTCTTTGGAACCAAACCATACTTCTCTGCAAGGTCTGCGACACCGCAAAATGTACCTCCGTCGTTGATAGGATTCTTGAAAAAGAATTGCACTTTGGCATCCTCAATGGGAAGTTTTGCATTGTCTATGACAGCCTGAAGCATGAGATTGGCCTTCTCTAACTGGTCATAGAAGAAGAGATAAGCATGAGAATACTCCACCGCGAGTGTGTCGTTGTGCGCCTTTGCGAAGTTAGCACGCAACACATTCAAGCCAGAAAACATCCAACAACGCCCCGAACTCTCTTGGTTTTGGATGCTTTGTTTGGGCGTTTCATTGCTGAAATACGTGTTGAATGCACCTTGATGAGCATGATTTCTCGCCAAATCATCGATGTTGTTTGAGGCAAAAGCATTCGCCAAAGCACGCTCTGCAGGTGATGACTTCTGTGAGGTTTCAATCTTCTTTAACATGGCAGAAGAGATTCCTCCAGGTTGATTCTGTGCCATCAGCACTGGGGCTGAAGCCAGACAAAAGACAAAAGTGATTGTTTTTTTATTCATAGTAGTGCAAAGTTACACATTATCAACTATTTTTTATACCTTTGTATGCGATTTATCCATTAATATATATTAAAGAAAGGAAATAGGAATGAATAACAAAGAAATACCAGTTTTACTGCTGACAGGATATTTAGGAAGTGGCAAGACGACGCTTGTCAACAAGATATTAAGTAACAAACACGGCATAAAGTTCGCCGTTATCGTTAATGATATCGGTGAAGTGAACATCGATGCAGACTTGATTCAGAAGGGAGGTATAGTCAATCAGAAAGACGAAAGCCTTGTAGCTTTGCAGAATGGATGCATCTGTTGTACGCTTAAAATGGACCTTGTTGAGCAATTGAATGACATCGTTAACATGAAGAAATTCGATTATATTGTCATTGAAGCCAGTGGAGTTTGCGAGCCAGCTCCTATCGCTCAGACGATTTGTTCAATACCAACAATGGGACCAAAGTATATTAAGAACGGCATTGTTAAACTTGATTGTATCGTCACAGTGGTTGATGCGCTGCGCATGAAAGACGAATTTGGCAATGGAGATGAACTCATAAAACAGAATATCGGCGAAGAAGATATTGAGAATCTTGTTATCCAACAGATTGAGTTCTGCAACATTATACTGCTTAACAAGGCTTCGGAAGTAGAGCCACAAGAGTTGGAACGCACAAAGAAGATTATTCGCGCACTGCAACCTAAGGCTGAAATCATCGAGTGTAACTATGGAGATGTAGACCTTGAAAAGATTATTAATACAAAACGATTTGACTTTGATGAGGTGGCAACATCAGCGGCATGGATTGATGAAATAGAGCATCATCATGGCGATGAACACATAGATAACGAGGAGGAAGAACACGAACATCACCACGATCACGATGAACACGACGAACATCATCACGAAGATCACGAGCACGAAGAAGGCCATCACCACCATCATCACCATCATCATGAGGGGGGAGAAGTTGAAGAATACGGCATTGGTACATTCGTTTATTATCGTAGAAAGCCTTTCGACCTCGTGGGATTCGACGAGTTTATAGCAACTCAATGGCCTAAGACCGTCATCCGATGTAAGGGAATTTGCTGGTTCAAAGATGAGCCGCAAACTTGTTATGTGTTTGAACAAGCAGGCAAACAAATGGGACTTCGCAATGCAGGTCAATGGTATATGACCATGCCAAAGAAGGAACTTGACAAGCTCATGGCACGCGAAGAACGACTCCGTCAGGATTGGGATGCAACCTATGGAGACCGTATGCAGAAGTTAGTTTTTATTGGTCAACATCTTGATAAAGAAGAAATCACACGATTGTTGGATGCTCGACTTGTAGACTAATGCCTATACAGCTTAAACAATTCAAGGTTATTGCCATCGATGCTGATGACACATTGTGGGACTGCCAGTCACATTTTGACAATGCAGAAGCCGTGTATTGTCAGCTCTTGGCAGCCTATGCAGGAGCCAAACACGTATCGGATGCACTCTTTGAAACCGAGAAAGCCAACATGGATTCATTGGGATATGGCACGAAAGCATTCACATTATCACTCATTGAGAATGCCGTTAAGATATCGGAAGGCCGTATAAGTGGTAAGATTATAGCCGAAATATTGCAGTTGGGCAAGGCTTTGTTGACCTTTCCAACAACACCTTTACCGGGTGTTGAAGACACATTGATTGCACTTAACGAGCGAAAGACCGACGAAGGCTATCGACTTGTGGTGTTCACGAAAGGCGAATTGCAAGACCAAGAGAATAAACTCAAGCGGTCGGGATTGGCAAACTACTTTGACGATATCGTCATTGTGTCTGACAAAACCGAAGAAGAGTACCGACATTTATGCGTGAACAATGGCATTCATCCTAAAGAATTGTTAATGATTGGCAATTCATTTAAGTCGGATATTGCACCCGCTTTGAGCATCGGTGCATATGCCATTCATGTACCATTCAGCGTTGCTTGGAAAATGGAACTGGCTGAAACATTCGACCATGAACGGCTTATCACGATTGAAAACTTTAGAGATTTGATTGCTATCTCCACCTTATAATATATAGGGGAGTCTGTGATTGCGTCAACAAAAGAAATATTTTAGGGAAAGGAATAAAAGAAACGACGCTGAGATTCGCGCTCCAGCGTCGTATTTTTTGCTTGAAAGCAGGTGATAAAAAAGAATTTATCAGTTTTCTTTGCCTAATACATGATATTAACGTATCTTTGCAAATAGAATCATACTCAAGGTATTGATGAATACGAATAAATTTGGATTATTAGATCAAATCAAATATCCTGCAGACCTTCGGAAGCTCAAACTCGAGCAATTACCAGAGGTTTGTAAAGAACTTCGCGAGGATATTATCCACGAAGTATCCGTTAATCCCGGACATTTTGCATCGTCTTTGGGAACTGTAGAGATTACCGTTGCATTGCATTATGTCTTTAATACGCCCGAGGATCGCATCGTTTGGGATGTCGGTCATCAGGCTTATGGTCATAAGATTCTTACTGGAAGACGAGACAAATTCTATACAAATAGGAAGTTAAATGGTATCTGTCCCTTTCCAAGTCCAAAGGAAAGTGAATACGATACGTTTGCTTGTGGTCATGCAAGTAACTCAATTTCTGCGGCCTTGGGTATGTCTGTGGCTGCTAATGGCAGTGAACGCCACGTCATAGCTGTTATTGGTGACGGCGCAATGAGTGGCGGATTAGCCTTTGAAGGCCTTAATAATGTGTCAAGTACTCCCAATGATTTACTCATTATTCTCAATGATAATGATATGTCAATTGACCGAGCTGTGGGTGGAATGGAGAAGTACTTACTGAATCTTGACACTAATGAGACCTACAATAAACTACGCTTTAAGGCCAGCAACTGGCTGCATCGGAAGGGTTATTTGAATGAAGAGCGCAAGAAAGGGATACTCCGTTTCAACAACGCCTTAAAGAGTGCACTGAGTCATCAGCAGAATATCTTTGAGGGAATGAACATCCGTTACTTCGGACCTTTTGATGGACATGACGTCAAAGAGATAGTACGCGTCTTGCAACAACTTAGGAACATGAAAGGTCCTAAGCTGCTTCATCTGCATACAACGAAAGGAAAAGGATACGAACCAGCCGAGAAAAGCGCCACAATATGGCACGCCCCAGGTAAGTTTGACCCTAAAACGGGAGAGCGCTTAGTGCAAGATTGCAGTGACATGCCCCCCAAATTCCAAGACGTTTTCGGTCAAACCCTTTTGGAATTAGCCTTGAAAAACGATCGTATTATAGGCGTAACACCCGCCATGCCTACGGGTTGTTCCATGACAATTCTACAGAAATCATTACCTCATCGCATGTTTGATGTGGGCATCGCCGAAGGCCATTCAGTAACCTTTTCGGGTGGAATGGCGAAGGAAGGACTATTGCCTTACTGCAATATTTACAGTGCTTTTAGCCAACGAGCTTACGACAATATTATTCATGATGTGGCTTTACTGAAGTTGCCAGTTGTACTTTGTCTCGACCGCGCGGGACTCGTTGGAGAGGATGGTCCGACTCATCACGGCGCATTTGATATGGCAGCTTTGCGCCCAATTCCTAATCTTACAATTGCCAGTCCCATGGATGAGCACGAGTTAAGAAGGTTGATGTACACAGCACAACTGCCCAATCAAGGTCCTTTTGTGATTCGTTATCCACGAGGAAGAGGCGTACTTAAAGACTGGAAGTGCCCTTTAGAACAGATTGAAGTGGGTACAGGACGCAAACTTAAAGATGGAGAACATACTGCAATCATCAGCATTGGACCTATTGGAAACATTGTAGAGAGTGCCATTAATGCATCTGGTGAGAACGTAGCCCATTATGATTTACGTTTCTTAAAGCCTCTCGATGAACAGTTGTTACATGAAGTTGGTAAGAAGTTTTCACGTATAATCACGATAGAAGATGGAGTCCGTAACGGCGGAATGGGCTCTGCTGTACTCGAATGGATGAATGATCATGGCTACTCACCCGTTATCAATCGCATGGGACTTCCTGATGAATTCATCGAACACGGCGCTGTTGAGGAGTTACAAAAGATATGCCATATTGACCAAAACAGCATTATTGCTGCCATCAAAGAGACTAAGAAATGAAAATTATTATAGCCGGCGCATACGCCATAGGAACTTATCTTGCAAAGTTCTTATCCCGTAACAATCAAGACATTATCCTCATGGATGAGAGTCAAGAGAGGTTAGAGAAGTTAGATTCTGACTTTGATTTGATGACAATGCACGCCTCTTGTACAAGCATCGAAATGCTAAAAGAGGCAGGAGTAGCGTCAGCTGACCTCTTCATTGCAGTCACTCCTGATGAGAATAAGAATATGAATGCCTGCATCATTGCTAAGGCATTAGGAGCCAAAAGAACTGTAACCAAGGTAGACAATTATGAGTTTGTAGCGCCCAATTTGAATGATTTCTTTCAACATTTAGGCGTGAGTTCTATCATCTACCCTGAGCTTTTAGCTGCTGAAGACATTAATAACGGACTAAAAATGAGTTGGGTTCGCCAACGCTGGGATGTGCATGGGGGCGCTTTAGTGATGCTCGGCATCAAACTACGCGAGTCATGTGAGGTACTCAATAGGCCGTTAAAAGATATCAGTGGGCCTGATGATCCTTACCATGTCGTGGCTATCAAGCGCGATGGCGATACGATTATACCGGGTGGAAACGATGAACTTAAGCTCTATGACATGGCATATTTCATGACAACTCGCCAGTACATACCGTTCGTTCGAAAGATTGTAGGCAAAGAACACTATGTAGATGTGAAGAATGTCATGATGATGGGTGGCGGACGTACAGCCGTAAGAGCCGTTAAAACCATGCCCGAATACATGAATGTAAAGATTATCGAGGCCGACGAACAACGCTGCGAACGACTCAATGAGCTTCTCGATGATGACCGAGCACTTATCATTCATGGCGATGGACGAGACGTTTCGTTGCTTCAAGAAGAGGGAATCATGAGCACACAAGCCTTTGTTGCGCTCACAGGAAATGCTGAAACAAACATCCTTGCCTGCTTAACGGCTAAGCGAATGGGCGTCAGAAAGACTGTGGCCATGGTCGAAAATGAAGACTATATCAATATGGCTGAGAGCTTAGATATAGGAACTATCATCAACAAGAAAGCTATTGCAGCCAGCCATATCTATCAGATGATGCTCGATGCCAACGTGCATAACGTGCGCTTTCTTATGAATGCAAATGCTGATGTGGCTGAGTTCATCCCCCAAGAGGGCTCGAAAATTACAGAAAAAGCGGTCAAAGACCTACGTCTTCCCCATGGAGTGACGATAGGAGGACTGGTTAGAAACGGCGAAGGTTACCTCGTTTCAGGTAACACTCGCATTAATGCTGGCGACTCAGTCATGGTGTTTTGCCACGACATGAATATGAAAAAAATAGAGAATCTCTTTAATAAATGATCGACAAAAGCATCATATTTAAGATTATTGGCTCGTTACTTTTCATCGAAGCCCTACTCTTGTTGGCTTGTCTTTTCATGGCCATCGGCTACCAAGAAGACGATGTTCCGGCCTTTATTATTACCATTATCCTGACTACACTCACGGGAATCGTGTTGCGTTATCTTGGGCGTAATGCAGACAATAACATGAGTCGACGCGATGCTTACCTTGTAGTGACGCTCTCTTGGATTATCTTTAGTTTCTTCGGAACCTTGCCTTTCATCATCAGTGGATATATTCCAAGCTTCACTGACGCTTATTTTGAGACAATGTCTGGCTTTACTACCACGGGCGCCACTATCATTGATGACGTTGATAAGCTACCCCACGGCCTGCTTTTCTGGCGTAGTATGACACAGTGGATAGGCGGATTGGGCATTGTTTTCTTTACAACGGCAGTGCTTCCCTCGTTTGTTGGCGGCTCTGTTAAAGTGTTTGCAGCTGAATCAACAGGTCCAATTTCATCGCGCCTCCACCCACGTTTGAGCACAGGTGCTAAGTGGATATGGGTAGTTTACCTTGTACTGACCATCGGATGTGTGCTGAGTTTCATGGCTTGCGGCATGGGATGGTTTGACAGTATCAATTATGCCATGGGAAGTACTGCCACAGGTGGTTTCTCAACGCACACCGATAGTGCGGAGTTTTTCCGTTCACCGGCCATAGAATATGTGGCAACTTTCTTTTGTTTCTTCTCCGGAGTGAACTTCACTTTGATGTATATGGCAGCCAAACACCGCTCTATCAAGATGATGTTCAAGAGCGAAGAGTTCCGTTTTTACACGTTTGTTGTGTTGGCATTCTCATTGTTTATCATGGCAGAACTCATGATTCACAATGGTTACGACTTAGAAAAGGCATTCCGATGTGGCATCTTCCAGGTGGTTTCTTTCATCACAACAACGGGTCTTTTCAATGATGATGCAGGCAAATGGCCCCATGTTACCTGGGTTGTTTTAGCCACTTGTATGTTCCTTGGGGCTTGTTCGGGTAGCACAAGTGGTGGATTTAAGGGCATCAGAAGCATGATGATGTTGAAGATTATGCGTAATGAGTTCAAACAAATCCTACATCCTAACGCCGTACTTCCTATTCATGTAGATGGTAGTAACATTCCTTATCAGAAACGAGTAACGTTACTTTCATTCCTCTCGGTCTATCTTTTGATATGCCTTTTCGCTTCATTTGCTATCATTTCTGCAGGAATTGACAACACAAATGCCATCACTATCACACTGAGTTCGTTGGGAAATGTAGGCCCATCCTTAGGTCTTGAGATTGGTCCTACCATGAGTTGGTCGATGCTTCCGGCATGGATTAAATGGCTATGCTCGGCACTTATGCTGATTGGTCGACTCGAAATATTCACTATTCTCGTGATTTTCACTCCAGCTTTCTGGAGAGATCGGTAAATCTCTGCCTCCATTTTACCCTATCCTTGCATGCCATTCGCCACACAATGGCATGCAAAGCATAAGCTGAAAATAAAGGGAAATTGATTTATCGGCAGTGAAATTGCTATGCAACGCCGTAGGGTTCATGCCCCATTTTCGATAAATATATCCGGAATTATAAATGCCTCTACCACGCAATGCCACAAATATTGCGGTAAGTTTTCAATGAATGAATCTCTCAAGATGATTATTCTCAACTTGTAACACCATAGGGTTCATGCCCCATTTCCGATAAATATATCCGGAATTATAAATGTCTTCGCCACGCAATGCCACAAATATTGCGGTAAGTTTTCAATGAATGCACCTCTCATGATGATTATTCTCAACTTGCAATGCCGTAGGATTTATGCCAATATTCCAATGAATGTATTTTACAATATAAATATCCTCATGGTGCAACTCGGTACGAGTTGTACTTTTGATAGCCCGGGGTTGGCGAGGAACGAGCCTACCCCGGGTAAACATCCGCAAGGAGATTCAACGCCATAGGTGTTGAGCTTTTTCTGAGAAAGCATGGTTATAGCGAGGTGATTCATGGCAGATTAATCAAAAAAAGCGCAACACCTATGGCGTTGTTCCCCACACAACATACACTAACCCAGGGTAGCCTACACTATCGTTTGGCAACCCTGGGCTATCAAAAGCGCAACACCTACGGCGTTGAAATATTTAATCCGTAACATGAATTACATTTTTTCGCACCTAAATTTATAGTAGATTGCGCCGAAAAGGTACAACACCTACGGCGTTGTTCCCCACACAACATACACTAACCCAGGGTAGCCTGCACTATCGTTTGGCAACCCTGGGCTATCAAAAGTACAACGCTTACAGCGTTGAGAAATGCGTGTTGATTTATTATTTGTGGCATAATTTATTGGAATATCATTGATAACACATTATAATAGCTACATTAATATAACCCCATAAATTGTTTATTAATCACCGACACCGTAGGTGTTGTGCCAATATTCTAATGAATATAAACGCCATAGTGAATGTGGTAATAATGCAACGCTGTATTTTTTATGCCAATATTCCCATGGATGCATTTGCCATCGAGAATGTCACAACGACGCAACTCGGTACGAGTTGTTCTTTTGATAGCCCAGGGTTGGCGAGGAACGAGCCTACCCCGGGTAAACGTTCGCAAGGAGATTCAACGCCATAGGTGTTGAGCTTTTTCTGAGAAAGTATGGTTATAGCGAGGTGATTCATGGCGGATTAATCAAAAAAAGCGCAACACCTATGGCGTTGTTCCCCACACACTATACGCTAACCCAGGGTAGCCTACACTATCGTTTGACAACCCTGGGCTATCAAAAGCGCAACACCTACGGCGTTGAAATATTCATTTTATAATATAATTAAGGACAACATACGAATAAATTAATAGCAAAATATGGAAATATTTCAATGAATACATCACCCATTGCAAATGTTACAACGATGAAACACCGTGGCTGTTATGCCAATATTTCCATGAATATATCCACCATGATGAATGTTCTCACCACGCAACTCGGTACGAGTTGTGTTTTTGATAGCCCGGGGTTGGCGAGGAACGAGCCTACCCCGGGTAAACGTTCGCAAGGAGATTCAACGCTGTAAGTGTTGAGCTTTTTCTGAGAAGACATGGTTATAGCGAGGTGACTCATGGCGGATTAATCAAAAAAAGCGCAACACCTATGGCGTTGTTCCCCACATACTATACGCTAACCCAGGGTAGCCCACACTATCGTTTGGCAACCCAGGGCTATCAAAAGCGCAACACCTACGGCGTTGAAACGTTTATTCCGTAACATGAATTGCGCTATTTTGCGTCTAAATTTATAGCAAATAGCGCCTACAAGGCACAATGCTTACGGCGTTGATTCTCACATTATATAACGTAATTTATATCTATACACTACACCATTGAACGCCATATTATACAAGAGCAAACACCACTTACAACACGACATACCTTATTTCATCTTACAACTTGCGTCAAATTGTACGGTCATTTGACGCAAAACATCGCGTGATTTGCGTCATTTTGCAACACGATTTGACTTCAATTGGTTTGTGATATGCCACAAAGCCTCACACGAATAAGATTATTGGGCCACGCCAAAAAGGCTGAACACTTAATCAGCAATCAGTCCTTTTGTCAGCATATCATAATATAAGGCTTCGAGTTCACCTTGAGTTAAGTGCTCAACGGCATGCTCAATAGCCCGTATAAGCTCATCGCGTCGATCATCACCCGACGCATTAAAACGAGAGAAATCTACCATAGTGTTCTTTGTTTTGCTCCATACAAAGGTAATATAAAATAGACTATAAACCGAAAAATGCTGCAAAATAATATGCGATTTGTAAGAAAAGGATAGACACATGGAGGCAATTTCAGACAAGTTTTGTATGGTTTTATTCTAATTTTTAGGTTTAAGCCAATGCCATTTTCCTCTTATTCATGACGAAGGAAGCGGCTATTCGGCTTTGGTTTATACTGAAATGACTTGGACAACGAGTACAATAGAGCAGCTTTTTATGCTTTAACCCTATCACTCCTACATTTTATTCGCCACATCACGCCCCTTCATCAAACTAATTTTGTATCTTTGTTGTGTCAACAAAACAACGAACATCATGGAACAAATCAAGAACGAACACCTGACAATTGGCATTTCGGCGCATGGTGCTGAACTGCAAAGCATCAAAGATAGTGACGGCAAAGAGTATCTTTGGCAGGCCAATCCATCAATTTGGGGACGTCATTCCCCTATTCTTTTCCCAATTGTTTGCGGACTATGGAACGACACTTGTCGCATTGAGGGCAAGGAGTTTAACATGTCACGCCATGGATTTGCACGCGACACCGACTTCACTTTGGTGGCTCAAGGCAAGGAAAAGGTGGTCTATGCAATGCATGAAAACGAAGAAACGCTTAAGGTTTATCCCTATCATTTCAATCTGGCAGTGAGTTATCGGCTGGCAAAAAACAAGATAAAAGTGGTTTGGCATGTGGAGAATACAGGGCGAAAGGAGATGTATTTTCAAATTGGTGGTCACCCCGCCTTCCTCATTCCAGGACTTCTTCCGAGCGACCCCATGCACGGACGACTAAGACTTGACGACACGGAACCACGTCGGATTTTCGGTAATGTGAAAGGATGTGTCACCCCCGAACATAGTGCTGTTGTCACGGAAGAAGGGATATTGTCGTTTGACGAGGAGCTTTTTAAGGACGATGCCCTTATCTTTGACCACTCACAACTGCACAAAGTGAGTCTGCTTAACCATGAAAACAAGGCGGAAGTAAGCGTAGAATTCAAGGCGCCTGCAGTTGGAATATGGAGTCCTTACGGCAAGAATGCGCCGTTTGTATGCATTGAACCCTGGTATGGTATTGCCGATTGGGCAGACTATGATGGTGAGTTTAAAGATAAATATCTGATGAACAAGCTTCTTCCGGGAGCCAGTTTCATGAGCGAATATACGATAACAATAGGCGAAACAGACGAAGATTAATGCATTGGTTGACCTTTATTCAGAAAGAATGGAGGTCAACCCATCTTGGGTTTACATTCTAACAAACGAAAAAAGCTAAACAACACATGTGCTGTTTAGCTTCAAAACGTTGGGATACTCGGACTCGAACCAAGAATGACAGGACCAGAATCTGTAGTGTTACCATTACACCATATCCCACTATTTCATTAGCTTCATCAGGTAAACTCCCGATTTGCGTCTGCAAAGTTAGTACATTTCTCAAAACAATCAAAACTTTTAAGCACTTTTTTTCCAAAAAAATGGCGAAACCAAAAAATAGACTTTGCTTTATGGATGATATCTCTTAAAATTGTGTACCTTTGCCCATGAAACAATAGTATCACATATATTAAATAAAGAAACAATTGATGGGAATAACTGAAACGTTAGTGAAGACAATTACAAAAGGTATACAAGAGAAGAAAGGTCAAGACATTACAATCATTGATTTGAAACATATTGATGGCGCAATTGCCAAATATTTCATCATTTGTCAAGGCAATTCACCAACTCAGATTGAGGCTATTGCAGGCTCAATCAGCGATATGGTGCGCGAGGAATTAAGCGAAAAGCCCATTAATGTGGCTGGACTTGGCAACAATCAATGGGTAGCTATCGACTATTCTGATGTGCTTGTACATATCTTTATGCCTGAAACGAGGGAATATTATAACTTGGAAACGCTCTGGGAAGATGCCAAATTAACAAATATTCCGAACTTAGATTAAACGTTTGGCACACCATTTGATGAAGTAATTCCCATATACAACAGAAACAAATACAGCGATATGGACGAACAAAAGAACTTCTTTAATAATAAGGAAAGCGGCAAAGAGCCGAAGATGCCACGCTTTAATATGAACTGGATTTACATATTAGTGGCTATCGTTGCAGGCGTGTTTCTGCTCTCTGGAGGTGGAAACTTGGCGGCAATCAGTGGGACAAATAAAGAAACCACATATGGAAAGTTTAAGGAATATGTAGCAAAAGGTTACGCAACAAACGTCGTTATCAACAAAGATAAGGGTGAACTGAAGATGTATGTTGCCCCAAAACACGTCAAAGATGTATTCCATTTGAATGCTAAACAGGTAGGAAAGAATCCCTATGTTAACGTGGAATTTGGCTCTGTTGACGAAGTAGAAAGGTTCTTAAATGCCGAACAAAAGGCCAAGAAACTTGTCGATTATAGTTATGATAACGATTCCGGCAATAGCTTCTTTAATGGACTTCTCGTCAACACACTACAGATATTACTCTTCTGTGCATTTGGTTTCTGGCTGCTAAGACGTATGAGTGGCGGTGGAAATGTCGGCGGAGGAGGAGGCATTTTCAGTGTAGGGAAGAGCAAAGCAAAGCTGTATGAGAAGGCAAACGACCTCGGAATAACGTTTAAAGACGTAGCCGGACAAGAGGGAGCAAAGCAAGAAGTGCAGGAGATTGTAGAGTTTTTAAAGAATCCCCAGAAGTATACTGAGCTGGGAGGAAAGATACCTAAGGGTGCATTATTAGTCGGACCACCGGGTACAGGAAAGACTTTGTTGGCCAAAGCTGTGGCAGGTGAGGCCGGTGTTCCTTTCTTTTCAATGAGTGGTTCGGACTTCGTTGAGATGTTTGTAGGCGTAGGTGCCAGCCGAGTACGTGATGTTTTCGCGCAAGCTAAAGAGAAATCACCGTGTATTATCTTTATAGATGAGATTGATGCAGTAGGTCGTGCCCGCAGCAAGAACCCCTCAATGGGAGGTAATGACGAACGAGAGAATACGTTGAATGCCTTACTTACCGAGATGGATGGATTCGGAACTAACAGTGGAGTCATTGTACTTGCAGCAACAAACCGCGCAGATATGCTTGACAAAGCATTGCTTCGAGCAGGCCGTTTCGACCGACAGATTAACGTAGATCTACCAGATTTGGCTGAACGTATAGCCATTTTCAAAGTTCATTTGCGTCCTTTGAAGGTGGATAAAGACTTAGATATCGATTTCTTGGCACGCCAAACACCGGGCTTTTCGGGTGCAGACATCGCCAATGTATGTAATGAGGCGGCACTGATTGCAGCTCGTCATAACAGCAAAACAGTCTGCAAGCAAGACTTTCTCGATGCCGTTGACCGCATTATTGGCGGATTAGAGAAGAAGACTAAGGTGATGACAGCCGCTGAAAAGCGCTCGATTGCATTCCATGAAGCAGGACATGCCACGGTAAGTTGGTTCTGTGAGCACGCCAATCCACTTGTAAAGGTGAGCATCGTACCACGTGGTCAGGCACTCGGAGCTGCTTGGTATCTGCCCGAAGAGCGACAGATTACAACGAAAGAACAGATGCTTGACGAGATGTGTGCATTGCTTGGAGGACGTGCAGCAGAGGAGTTGTGCACGGGACATATCTCTACTGGTGCGATGAACGACCTCGAACGCGCCACTAAAAGCGCTTATGGCATGATTGCTTATGCAGGTATGAGCGACCGACTTCCTAACATTTGTTATTACAACAACCAAGAATATCAGTTCCAACGCCCCTACTCTGAGACCACAGCTAAAGTCATTGATGACGAAGTTTTGAAGATGATTAACGAGCAATATGCACGTGCTAAGGAGCTACTTGAACATCATAAGGAGGGACATAGAGCGTTAGCTGAGCTACTCATCTCACGTGAAGTCATCTATGCAGAAGACGTAGAAAATATCTTCGGTAAACGCCCATGGGTGAGCAGAGCACAGGAAATCATCAATGAAAATGAGGCTAATGCGCCTAAACTTGAAGACATGCCAGACGCTGTTAAGCAAGCCGAAGCCGAACATCAAGCATCATTAGAAAAGGAAAAGAGCAATGAGTGACAAAATGAAAAACCTGATTGTGAGGGCCATAGTCGGTGCACTCTTCGTCATTATCATGGTGGGTGGCATCATGCATCCACATACAATGGTGGCATTGTTTGCCGTGATTACGGGGCTAACGATATGGGAATTTACTGGCCTTGTGAATCAAAGAGAGAACATAAATGTTAATCGTTTTATCACAACGATAGCCGGAGTGTATTTCTTTTTGGCTGTAGCGGCCATACGAACTGGCATCACTTCAAACTTTGTTATCTTTGTTCCCTACCTGCTGTCGATAGTATATCTCTTCATCGGTGAACTCTACTTGAAGCAAGAAGACCCTATAAACGACTGGGCTTATGCCATGCTTTCTCAGCTCTACATAGCCCTTCCGTTCTCCATGTTGAATGTACTTGCGTTTGAACAATCCCCAAATGGCATCACCTATCAATACAATATGCAACTTCCTTTGTGTGTGTTTGTCTTCCTTTGGCTTAATGATACAGGCGCTTATTGCAGTGGATCTCTCTTCGGAAAGCATAAACTTTTCCCGAGAATTAGCCCTGCAAAGAGTTGGGAAGGAAGTGTAGGAGGAGCCATACTCGTTATGATTGTTGCCGCAATCATAGGCTATTTTTCAAACACAAACTGCCAAATGTCACAACTATCTATAACAGGTTGGGTCGGATTAGGCTTCATAGTAGTTGTATTTGGCACATGGGGTGACCTCGTTGAAAGCCTTTTCAAACGAACCTTAGGCATTAAAGATAGTGGTAAAATCTTACCTGGTCATGGCGGAATGCTCGACAGATTCGACTCTTCTCTCATGGCTATCCCTGCATCAGTCATCTATCTTTATTCGCTACAGATGTTTGGATAACAAGACATATCAAACCAAAATATAAGGTGACATGCGAGGAATTTATTCTTCGCATGTTTCGTTTTATAACCTCACAACTTTGTTTCAACGCCAGTGACACCGCGTTCTCTTCGCGTAGTTCCTATATAGTGGTACTTCATCTTTACACACACCATCAATCCAATAGTGATAAATGATGAAGTAAAATGACGCATATCACACGACGAAATGACACAAATTACACGATGAAAGGCCATACTTTACCGCATAAAATGGTGCAAAAGATTTTCTGAAGTATAGACAATCATATTTCATTCTCAAGCAATCAACAAAATAAAGCACAAGAAGTTTATTTGTTTTTTCATCGTAAAAAGGCATACATACGCCTTTGTTCACGCAATATTTCACCTGTAAACATCATTTCATTCCTATCAAAAAAAACAAACAATTGTAATGAAACATCGCATAATTACATGAAAATCAAGCCGTGGTTACAAGCATTTTACGATAGAAAACAAGGCAAACAAGCTCACATTATGCCATAAAGAAAAAGCCAAATAGCTGAATATCAACTACTTGGCTCTTACAAAAGTGCGCCTGATAGGACTCGAACCTACACGGCATAAACCACTAGATCCTAAGTCTAGCGCGTCTACCAATTTCGCCACAAGCGCTTTGTTGGTGCAAAGATACAATAATATTTTGAGATAACGAAAAAAGGTTGATGATTTTTTTACGCTTTATACGTTGTTCAACTAAATTTATTTCAAAACGCTCTTACAATGTTATCAGCCAGTTTTCGTTATGGATAGAAGATTATAAATGTTTGGTTTCTAACGTTCACGAATAGCAGAAGGTGACTCACCTAATTGTGCCTGTACGTAACGAGTAAAGTGTGCCGGCGATGAGAAGTTAAACTTTTCACTAATCTCTAACACTGATAATCGGCGGTTACGCAAATGCAAACGTATATCAATGTTAACGAAATGGTGAATCCAATAGTTAGCAGGATGCCCCGTAACTGTACGGCAAACGTCAGACAAGTACTTAGCCGTTACGAAGAGTTTACCGGCATAATACGCTACTTCTCTATGTGACTTATACTCGCCATTCTGTAGTAGTTTGATGAAGTCTCGAATCAAACGAGCCGACCGAAGCGGTACATGTGTGGGACCATATATACGATTTTCGAAGTCGAACACATCTAAAAAGAGCTGCAAACAACTAACAGCTAACGCGTCAAGATAATAGCTATGACCTCTATCTTTGGCTCTTTCAACAATGGCATCTAAGTCTTTTTTACACTTGATTGCTTCCTCCTTAGTTAGCTTTAAGATTGGATTTTCCATCAATAATAACGTGCTTCTAACGCCAAAATTGACGTCAGGTGCGGCCGAATCCATAAAGGGAGCGTGAATAAAAAGCACCATAACATCGAAGTTTTCGTGTGGGGAAAAGTCCTTTATCAAGTGATGTTGTCGAACAATTAATAAGTTGTTTGCCAATAAATCATAGCGTTCACCATTGTAAACAAAGCTGCAAGAGCCTTGTAAACACAATACATGCGCGATGTAATCTTTGGTTTCTGCAGCCCCCATCTTAGTGAAGTCACTTCCGGTAATGATAGTCTCTCGGTAGTCCATAAATAGGGAATAAATTAAATTATGAAGCTCTTCATCTTCTAAGCTCCATCACAAAGATAAATATTATAACTCAAAAGCACTGTCAAGTTTTAAGAAAAGTTTTTATGTTTATAAACATCTCTATCTCAATATCTTACGTGCTTGTTCGATAATTGAATCATATCCCATGAAAATATCAAACTGATTAAGACCTATTTGCACATCAGGTGCGATGCCAAACTCTGTTGTTTGTTTATCCTTATCATAGATAGGGCAAGCTGAAAAGCGTACACTCCAGCCATTGGGAAGTTCACTACTGAAAGGCATTCCAGCCCCTCCACCGGTTCTATCGCCTACAATTGTGACCTTAGGACAGCTTTTCATATACTTAACAAACTCGTTTGCAGCACTATAAACGCCTCGATTTGTAAGCACAACAACAGGTTTTTGCCACCTCAGTCCACGGCTTGGACGCAGCCATTGCGCCTTCATCTCGGAGAAATCATTGTGTCCTCGTCCCGTCTTATGTTGGATATAACCCACGCAAATGTCTTTATTTGTAAAGCGAGCAGCCAGTTCTTCGGCGCTCGAAATCATGCCTCCGCCATTATTTCTGATATCAATAATGAGACCACGTGCCGTGAGAAAATACGACAAAATGTCTGTAAGATTACCACTACCAAAGCCATTTTCAAACGTAGAACAACGTATATAACCTATATTATCATCAAGTAATCTATACTTCATTCCATTCGAAATGCGATAATCTTTGCCTAAATAGGAACTGATTAATGAGTCATTCAAGTTCGCGGGATAATCCTCATGCCACGACCAATTGCGTGCAATATCGAAGCTGGTGATTAGATTTACATGCCCATCTCGTAGCTCTCCAAGCATATTTCCAAGTACTTCGAAGAGCTGTTCTTCGGTCATTTGTGGATTAATCTGCTTGCTATAACGCTGATAAACAGCATTCCAGTCAAGCCCAAATTGCTTTTCTTTCTCACTAAAAAAGCAGTAATGCTCATCCATAATACGCCATAATGCCTCGAAGTTACCACGTGAATCATTGGTAAACTCCTCATCTTTGACGCATCCCGAAAGCAGTATCACGCTAAGAAACAACAGCAACAGCCTTATATCATAATGCAAATATTTCATCTTCTTACGCGTGTTAACTTAAAGGTTTTCGTCACTCCGAGCAGCAAAGTGTTTGTATAGGCGTGGAATTTCAACTTATTTATGTGTGCTTGTAGATACTCTCCTTGATATCCTATGCGGAAAACGGCATGGAAAAGTGGGAAGTCTAAGGTCAGCATCTGGCGCAAAGAAGGAGCGTTCCCGATTGTAGTTGGCACAAGATTATGGTCATAATTGTCCTTCGAAAATATCTCATAATAAGACTGACCATAGTTAGGTGAGAACCTCAAACCTATCAAAGGAACTCCCAATTCATAACGTAACCTGAAATCACGATATTCACTTGGTCGGAAAGGATGATGGAAATCATAAGTCAATGCGGCTGTAGGAACAACATTGATAAATAGTCGTGCCTGTGCAGGATTATTGCTATTGCGCGTATTATAAAGGAATCCGAGGTTGACTTCTGCATTCCCTCCCGCCTCGAAATGTAACTGGTTGCGCGACAAGTTCCATGTTTTGAAGAGATAATGCAACCCAAATTGGAAGTTATAATTGCCTGCAATCTCTCGGCCATTACGAGCTCTATTGTCCACATAAGCAATGTTTCCTTGATGGATTAACTCATGAATCACGCGGCTATTCCTACGTTTTCGCAGTGTATGGCTTATGTAACGAAGGTCTAATCCGACGTATTCTTCGGGGCTAAGATACGTGTCAAGAAGGTTCGTTCTGCCCCATCCTATCATCTTACTATTGGCAATGATGCGCTCATTTTGATTGCTATCATCAGATTGGGCGACAGAGGTTAATGGGGAAAACCATAGTAGCATCCCCATTATTACCATATTATTTCGTGTTATTCTCATCGTCTTCGGGGAATAAACTCAATTGTCCGTTGATCTCATCTATCACCTGTTGTGAGCTTTTTCCTGCGTCTGGATCAAGATTTTCAGGTTCATCCTCAGTGTCATCTTCTTCGATTTGTTCTTCAGGTTCAGGGAAACGAGTCGGTTCAAGCTCTTCAATCGTCGCGATTTGCCACGTAGATATACGCTTACCTTTAGCCTTAAAGCTCTTCTGTCCGATAAACTTCTCGGCATCGATCTCCTCATCTGGTCGTGCGGCATCATGCCCTCCATAAGTTACTTTGATACGAGGGAAGGCCTCATCTGTAAGAAGAATAAGCTTACTATTAGAGTTTTCACCTACAAAATTCTGTGGTTTTGAGATGGCATCCATCGTAAACCGCTTCATATAGGGATAGCCTTTGTTATCTGCATCATAGAGAACGGCTGTCCAAACCTTGTCAGCTTGCCACTTCTCTAACCTCATTATGTTGTCTGGATAATGGTTGTTTGCATCGAAATTTGTTATGAAGAAGTCGTTATTATCAAGTATAACCAAGATGCGATCTTCATCAAAGAACTCCCCAAGATAACGTCCGTGCTCTTCATAATTGATGCGTTTCACGTCGGGATCAAACCACACTTTCCTACCGCCGAGTGTCGAATGGCCTAAGCTTTTCAGTCCAATGCGATGCACAACTTGCTTGGTTAGGATGACACCTTTAGCCCCACGACTCTTAATATTGACCTTACTGAAGTCGCGTTCCAAGAAGATATTCTGTCGTTTTTTCTTTGGATCAGGTTCTAAGACCACTTTAATCGTCTCGGCTTCTCCATTGGGATTGGCTGTGAAATAAGTCACTTTCGACCCCGGAGTGCCCAAAGTGAGGTCATATTCGCGGTCACGTGTCATGCTGGTCACGTTGAATCGCTTCATATAATAATAGCCATCACGACCATCTCTGTATACAACGTTGTAGATAGTACGCTTATCATTCCGCTTAAACACTTGCAACCAAATGATTCCTTTGCCTACAAATATCTTATCAGCAACCTTTATAATCTTATACTTTCCAGTCTTATAGAAGAGTATAATGTCATCAATATCAGAACAGTTGCAAACAAATTCGTCCTTCTTCAAGCCCGTTCCGATGAATCCTTCCTGTCGGTTGATGTAGAGTTTTTGGTTTGCTTCTACGACCTTTGCACTGTCAATGGTATCAAAACTGCGTATTTCCGTTCGACGAGGATGGTCTTTTCCATACTTGTTTTTAATGAAAGTAAACCAATTAATGGTTACATCCGTCATGTGGTTCAAGTCGTTTTCAATCTCAGCTACTTCTGCTTTGATGCGTGCAATGAGTTCATCTGCCTTATCTTTATTAAACTTTAAGATGCGTTGCATCTTGATTTCCATGAGCCGAAGAATATCATCTCGCGTCACCTCTCGAATGAAGTCGGGCTTAAAAGGCGTTAATTTCAGGTCAACAAATGCTATGGCATCGTCCATGTTTGCAGCCTGTTCAAACTTCTTTTCCTTATAAATACGCTGCTCAATGAATATGCGTTCAAGGCTCGCAAAGAACAGTTGTTCCAACAATTCGCCTCTTCTAATCTGCAATTCCTTGCGCAAGAGTCCCATCGTTCGATTGACTCCATGACGCAACACATCACTAACGGTAAGGAAAACAGGCTTATTGTCTTCGATAACACAGCAGTTAGGAGACAGATTTATCTCGCAATCGCTAAAGGCATATAAGGCATCCATGGTCTTATCTGAAGACACTCCAGGAGCTAAATGCACTTGAATCTCGACCTCAGCTGCCGTGTTGTCATCCACCCGTTTGGCTTTAATCTTCCCCTTATCTATAGCCTTTAATATACTATCTATGAGGGTAGTTGTGGTCTTACTAAATGGGATTTCGCGGATAACTAAAGTCTTGTTATCTAACTTTTCTATCTTTGCCCGCACCTTCAACACACCGCCTCTTTGGCCATCATTGTATTTACTTACGTCGATAGCACCACCAGTTGGGAAGTCGGGATAAAGCTGAAAGTCTTCTCCTTTCAAGTATTTAATGGCCGAATCACATATCTCATTGAGATTATGTGGCAAGAGTTTACTGCTCAAGCCGACTGCAATTCCTTCAGCACCTTGGGCAAGAAGTAACGGAAACTTCACCGGAAGAGTGATTGGTTCCTTGTTTCTTCCGTCATAACTCAACTGCCAATCTGTGGTCTTTGGATTGAAAACCACGTCTAAAGCAAACTTAGAGAGGCGCGCTTCTATGTATCGTGGCGCTGCAGCTCGGTCTCCGGTGAGTATATTTCCCCAGTTACCCTGGCAGTCAACAAGCAGGTCTTTCTGCCCCATCTGAACCAAAGCATCACCTATAGAGGCATCACCATGGGGATGAAACTGCATGGTATGGCCCACAATATTAGCCACTTTGTTATATCTTCCATCGTCCATGCGCTTCATTGAGTGTAGAATTCGGCGCTGAACTGGCTTTAAACCATCTTCAATGTGAGGCACAGCACGCTCTAATATCACATAGCTTGCATAGTCAAGAAACCAATTCTTGTACATTCCGCTAAGGTGATGCACGGCAGAAGCATCGAATCTGTCTGCCGGTTTATAGTCAGAGTGCGCATCGCTCGCTTGGTTTTCTTCCTCGTTTATAGCCTCGTTATCTTTTATTTCGTCGTCCATGAATTGATTGTTTAATGCTTGGTATTTATTGCAATAGCTACAAAGGTAAGGAAAAATATTGAAATACGCAAATAAAAACCTTTCACGATGTCAGAAAGTTTGACGCTTGGCAGCTTGCAATAAAAAGCAACCCGCGCCTTAAAATGAATTTATATGCGGCAATAAAAGACGCTTTTACCATGTTAATGCGTAGTGAAAGCGTATAAAAACCATGCTTTTCTGACTTATGTTTTGTTGTTGATTTGGGGATGATTCAAGAGAAAAAACTTTTATTTTTGGAACTAATATCGACAAGATACAGCACACATCATTGTTTTATTTTTGTAAAATTAAGCTCTAATTTTTAACACTTTAAGAAGTTTTCAAATAGAGATAAACATGCAAATCGAAACATCCGATTTCAGCAAAAAAGTGAGTTTAACGAACAAAGACATAGATTTAAGGGCATGAAATGAATGGTTTGGCGTTGCAATCTGCCCCACTTTACAGCATGATTGAAGCCGATTTACAACGAAGAATGAGTTAAATTACATTGCAATTAGCCTCAAACGGCATTGAAAAACCAATAAAAGCACGAGATTATCAGCCACAAATACGGAGGTCTTTTCATTCAAAAATCATAACCAACTGATTTTCATTATCTTGCAAAATGCTAAAAAATGGCCCCTATTTTAAGCCACCAAGCCTTTTGTTTTGAATAGCTTCTGAAAATCACTCCACTTGTAAATATTACTGATAAATATTAACATTTTATTCAACTCCATTGTAAAAACATAACAAGTCATCTTTTTTCAACTAAAAAAGAGATAAGAATGAGGCAAAAACTTGCTTTGTTTGAAAAAATCAACTACATTTGCAGAACGAATAAAAAATTAGGAGTTATGAAAAAAAATGTACTGATATTGCTCGCAATTGTGGGCATTATATATGCTTGTATGGCTTTTTCCAACGATGATAATGCCCCATCTTCGTTAGACGGAACAGCCTGGGCAGGCCCTCAAAAGAGTGATGGCGTGAAGATATTAACGTTTAGAGAGAAAGATTTTTCATGCACAATGTTCAACAACAACAAGTCGGGAGTCGAGCATGGTGCCTATAAATACAATGCACCCAAAGTGACCTTGACGTATAAAGTGCGGGGAACGGACAAACAAAAGGTTGTGGAAGGCTATATCAAGGACAACAAACTGACGTTTGACAACTTTGTTTATACCCGCCAGTAGCCATCGAACTGCACCATAAAATGATGGTAAAAAGAAGTTCTGAAGATAGCCTGCGCAAACCAAAAGAGGGCAGAAAATAACACGCTATAAGGATATCGACAACGAAAAATAACAAGAACGGCAGTCTTTTATAGGCTGCCTTTTTTCATGATTCAAAGAAGTTGTACACCCGTTTTGTTTGTGATTATAAAATTGTTCCAGCAGAAAAGCGATTCAGTTTAGCCTGAAAAGCATTACCTTTCGACGAATATAAAAAAATAATAAAAGCCGAGCCGTTTCACGATATTTATTGTATCTTTGCAGAAAAGAAATTGAACAAAAGATTATTATGGCACAAGAAGATGTTTTCAAGAAGATAGTAAGCCATTGTAAAGAGTATGGTTTTGTCTTCCCAAGCAGTGAGATTTATGACGGACTTGCAGCCGTTTATGACTATGGTCAGAATGGTGTTGAGCTGAAAAACAATATTAAAGAGTACTGGTGGAAAAGCATGGTACTGCTTCATAACAATATCGTTGGTATCGATGCAAGCATCTTTATGCATCCCACGGTATGGAAAGCGAGTGGCCATGTGGACGCTTTCAATGACCCATTGATTGACAACCGCGACTCAAAGAAACGCTATCGTGCAGATGTTCTCATTGAAGATCAGATAGCAAAGTACGATGAAAAGATTGAAAAAGAAGTTGCTAAAGCTGCCAAGAAGTTTGGTGACAGCTTTGAAGAAGGCAAGTTCCGCGAGACCAACATACGTGTTTTGGAGAACCAAAAGAAGCGCGATGCATTGCATGAACGCTATACTCAGGCCATGCAAGGCCCCGATTTGGAAGCTCTAAAGCAAATCATTATTGACGAAGGAATTGTAGATCCCATCAGTGGTACAAAGAACTGGACGGACGTTCGCCAATTTAACTTGATGTTTTCTACTGAAGTTGGTTCTCTAAGTGACCAGACAAACAAAATCTATTTGCGTCCAGAGACAGCGCAAGGCATCTTTGTTAATTATCTAAACGTACAGAAAACAGGTCGCATGAAGCTTCCTTTTGGCATCTGTCAAATCGGCAAAGCATTCCGTAACGAGATAGTAGCGAGACAGTTTGTATTCCGTATGCGCGAGTTCGAACAAATGGAAATGCAGTTCTTTTGTCAGCCTGGTACTGAGATGAAATGGTTCGAATATTGGAAGAAACACCGTTTAGCTTGGCACCAAGCTCTTGGTATGGGCGACGAGAACTACCGCTTTCATGACCATGAAAAGCTGGCACATTACGCCAACGCGGCTACTGATATAGAGTTCCATATGCCGTTTGGTTTCAAGGAGGTTGAAGGCATTCATTCGCGTACTGACTTTGATCTTAGTCAGCATGAGAAGTTTAGTGGTCGTTCAATTAAATACTTTGATCCCGATAAGAACGAGAATTATACTCCGTATGATGTAGAGACTTCTATCGGTGTTGACCGCATGTTCCTTTCTGTTCTCTGTCATAGTTACACGGAAGAGCAGCTTGAGAATGGCGAGACTCGTGTGGTATTGAAGCTTCCTGAGGCTTTAGCACCAGTGAAATGTGCCGTATTCCCACTCGACAAGAAAGACGGACTGCCAAAACTTGCGCAACAGATTGTTGACGATTTGAAGTTCCATTTCAATACACACTATGGCGATCCAAAGGATTCTATCGGTAAACGTTATCGCCGACAAGATGCAGTTGGTACACCATTCTGTGTCACTGTAGACCACGATACGCCAAAAGATCACAAGGTAACACTGCGCTATCGTGACACAATGAAGCAGGAACGAGTAGACATCGACGCCCTACGTGGCATCATGGAAGAGCGTGTTAGCATCTCAAGTCTACTGAAAAAACTTAATGTAAAAGAATGAAACGTAACCTATTATATATCCTGTTGCTCATGATTACCACCTGTGTGGTAACGTCATGTAAGGAAGAAGGCGACTCAAACAACGAGTTTTCTAATTGGCAATCTCGTAATAACGAGTACTTCAATAAAGTCTATAAGGAAGCTCAAACGGCTTCATCGACGAACTCAAATATCAAGATTTTACGTAGTTGGTCCTTAGGAAATGAACTCCAAAAGCCTGAAGATCACATCGTGGTTAAGGTGTTAGAGAATGGTACAGGGACAAAAACACCAGTCTACAATGATAGTGTTTATGTGCACGTTCAAAAGCGATTGATTCCTTCTGCGACTTATCCTGACGGCAAAATCTTTAGTCAGAGCTGGACAACAGAAGTCTTTAATCCCAGTGTTAGCGCTCCTATTGAGATTGCAGTAAATGCACAATGTGATGGTTTTGCAACCGCTTTGCAACACATGCACGTAGGAGACAGATGGCGAGTATATGTACCTTATGCCCTGAGTGAAAGCAATGCAGAAGGTCAATACGACCTCCCCAGCCATTCAATGCGCATCTATGATGTCACACTTGCAGGCATAAAAGCTGAGAAATAGACGATAAAACACCGCTATAAAGATAGGATATATAATATAAGGTGTAATCAACATGCACATGAGTCGACTTGACTTATGTGCATGTTTGCATTAAAACAAACCATGTGTGTACGTACACAATTGCTTGATTTAAGTCAAAAAACAACATTGTTTCCATAATTTCGCGTTCAAAAATATGGCAGAAAGAGAAATCGTTCCTATCTTTGCATCGTCTAAAAGAGGTAAAAGATTGAGATAACGACAAAGGTTTTAGGTTAGACAGACAAAGAGATTAAGTTTAGAATAGGTATTTGGTTTTAGGTAAAATAAAAGATCTTCAAAGGTATTATAAGGTAAAAGATTCAGGGAAACAGGATTTAGAGAGTCACTACAAAAAGGACATAGGTTAGTCTTGAAAGGTAAATGAAAAGATTGTTTCAGAATAGATAACACATAAAGAGAAAGTAAAAGAAAACTTGATAGATTTGAGAGACAGACGGTTTCATAGGAATATGGAATCGTTTTTTTTGTGATTTACCCGAAAATCTATTAATTTTGCATCATTAAAATAAGGTATGTTAGGAAACAAAAAGAGTGAAGCGCTATTAGCAAACATCCGTAATGGCCAGCCCATGCCACAGAATGAGAAACTCAAACTGATTGTAAGTTTGAGTATTCCCTCTATATTAGCCCAGATCACTATAGTCATGATGTTCTTCATTGACGCCTCCATGGTGGGACATCTTGGGGCAGAAGCCTCAGCAAGTATAGGCTTAGTAGAGTCTACAACATGGCTAATGGGTAGTGTAATGAGTGCTGCTTCAATGGGCTTTTCGGTACAAGTTTCCCACTTCATTGGTGCGAATGACTTCTTCAAAGCACGTCAAGTCTTTCGGCATGGACTGCTTTGTGGTCTCGCCTTTAGCCTCATTATAGCCGCTATAGGCACGTCAATTCACTCCGTACTTCCATTGTGGTTAGGGGGAGGAAATGACATTAATCATGACGCCTCTCAATACTATTTGGTGTTCTCATTAACCATGCCTTTCATCCTACTTTTTCATCTTTCGGCGTCCATGATCAAGTGTTCTGGCAACATGCAATTACCGAGTTTAATGAGTGTTTTGTTGTGTGTTCTTGACGTGATTTTCAACTACTTGTTCATCTATATGTTGCATTTGGGCGTGGTAGGTGCGGCAATCGGCACCTCAATGGCATATATATCGACTTCACTTCCGATAGCTTGGATGGCCACAAGACGCAACAAAATATTAGCACTTCAGCTTGACAACGTGCCATTTAAATGGGTTTGGGACTATGTAACTAAAGCCATTCGAATCAGTCTTCCCATGGCAATTCAGTCGGTGTTAATGAGCGGAGCACAGATTGTTAGCACGCTAATTGTGGCGCCATTAGGCAACATTGCCATCGCTTCTAACTCCTTTGCTATCACTGCAGAAAGCCTTTGTTACATGCCAGGTTATGGCATAGGCGACGCTGCAACGACTTTAGTGGGCCAGACTTATGGTGCTGGACGCAAGGACCTTTGTAAGAGTTTTGCTCACATGACCGTAGGCTTAGGGATGCTTGTCATGGCTTTTATGGGACTGATTATGTATATTTTTGCTCCCGAAATGATTGGACTCCTAAGCCCTGTTGAATCTATCCGCACACTCGGTACAACGATTTTACGCATCGAAGCCTTTGCCGAACCCTTCTTTGCAGCGTCAATTGTGGCATATAGTATATGTGTAGGCGCCGGTGATACCCTACGTCCTGCCATCATGAATCTTGTTTCAATGTGGTGTGTTCGACTAACGCTTGCGGCATGGCTTGCCCGAGATTATGGGCTGAAAGGTGTCTGGACAGCGATGGCAATCGAACTAACCTTCCGCGGCTCAATCTTCCTTTATCGCCTATTCCGAGGCAACTGGTTGAAAGGAATAAAAGAAAAGCCGACCATACAAACCGCATAATACATTCTAAAATACATATTATTATGAAAAGAATCTTTTTATTTTTCACGGTAATGTTGCTTTCGTCACTCTCTTTTGCAACCTCCGTTGACAGCACAAATGCCGTGACTATGCTCGACTATGAACAGGCGTTGAACGACGACAATGCCCGAATCTCACTGAAAAACAATACTAAGGAGTTAATAAAAGATATTTGTTTCAACCTTACTTACATTGATATGATGGGGCAAACCATCGACAATGATAACTATTATAAAGAGGTAAATCTCTCACCAGGAGAAACAAAAACGATTACGCTTCCAGCCTTCAAAGCTGATGAATCCTATGCCTATTATAGGTCAGTGGCAAAGAATGATCAAGCAAAGACCTTCATTGTCAAATTTGAACTAAAAGACTATAACACGCCATACAAGTTGACTGAAAACGAAGACAGCGTTGAAGCGAGTTCAAAAATAACTGCACCCTATCACTCAAACAGCGGATTTTTCGAACGCTGGGGGCCCATTGCAGCCTTAGGTACGGCTGTACTCGTCGCAGCGCTCTTTTTGGGTTGTTACGTTCTTGTGGGCTTTTTGGCAATGAGAAAGAAGCGAAGTGCAGTCCTTTGGATCTTAATTTCCTTCATCACCACTCCATTTTTTGCGCTATTATTGCTGCTGGTCTTAGGGACAGACACCTCAAAAGAAGAGTAGATTGCAATGATATCCTTTCGCGGATGAAAGCAAATTGTGGTATAAGATGACGCAGATTGTGCTCAAAAAGGCTGTAGTTTATCATGTAAACATCGTTCAACGCTGAAGGCGTTGTACATTTTATAGCCCAGGGTTGGCGTCAGCCTACCCTGGGTTGTGTATGTAGTAAGAAGCTCAACGCCGTAGGTGTTGTACGTTTTCTATGTGTAATGCCGCAATAAAACACCTATAAATAAAAGGTACAACGCCTACAGCGTTGTTGCCACTAACAACAAATAACCCAGGGTAGACTTCGCTTTCGCTTGTCAACCCTGGGCTATAAAATGTACAACGCTTACAGCGTTGCAATCTCAATAAACATGAAGTTAGTATCTATACTATAGAAATAAAGCCATTGGTGATGTGCTTTTCCTCATAAGTTATCATTAACTCGTGACATGCAAGGATACACATCATCGTGCAATTTGCTAAAAATTGTCTTGTCATTAGGCTTATTTCACAGCGTGAAATGACGCAGATGACACGATGAAATGACGCAAATAACAGCACCATTTGATGCAGATTACGTAATGAAATAGGTAAGACATAACCATGGATATTACGCCTTTGTTTCTTCGAACTTACCAAATGATGGTGCAGACGCTTTTGAAATCATTTGCATTTTATGGATATTATATTTGCAAAACACGATATTTCACACTATATTTGTAGCCTATAATGTGGCTCATCTGATAAAGAAGGCTAAACTAATCAGGGCATGTCATCATTTTCTATCCATGAGTTTGCATTGCATTGTGTAACAAAATGGCATGAAAATATACGTAGAATTGTCTCTTAAATCACATAGTTTTGCGCGCTATACCCCATAAAACAGATGCAGCAGACGAAGTAAACGCAAACTTATTGCATACAGATGTGCTCATGATTAACTTTTTCAAGCCAAATATAATTCATAAAAAGAATGATGAAAAACTTTGATTTCAAACGCTATTTAATTGCATTAAGCGACTGCAACAAGCTTAAATTAAAAAGTTTGGCCATGGCAGTCACCATGCTTTCGCTTTGCATTCTCGGCATTTCGACCTTGTTTTCAGAGCCTGTTATTGTGCAGCTCTTAACCTTATCCATCTGTTTTTTAACCATAGGTGATTCGAGATTTACCGAAAAATCAAAGCTAAGCACAGAAGTTTCTCAGCCACCTTTCACGGCAAAGGAAAGATTGTTGGCTCAGACTACACACCTTTTTATAAGAAACCTACTCGTATTTTTCAGTCTTACGGCATTAACTTCGCTTGGGCTTTTGCTTTTTTATGCCCTTCAACTGAACATCAATTGGGATGTCATCATTGGTCCAAAGGTTGGCATGAAGTTGTGGATGGGACTCTGGCTTATCGTTTTTCTCACCACCAAACAAGTCATTGCACGCAGTAGTTTCACGGCAGCTTGGGTGTGGGGTGTTATCGAATTTGCAATTATAGCAGCCCTTTCCACTTGGTTAGTAATGACGTTTGAGCTTTCAGTTTTATGGATATTACTTCCTGTTGTGACATTAGTTTGTGTCATTTTTGACATGTGTTTGAGTTATAAGAAAATACAGAATACACAACAAAAAGACAAGAAAAGCATCGAAATGCAATAGACTTTTGGTGATAAAATATGACATATTGTCACCCGATTTTGTCACAATCAAACCACGTGTCGACCTTGGCACGTGGTTTGTTAGTTATGGATTGTCTTTGGAAAAGTTCCGAAGAGTCAATTAAACGAATAAAAAATAATAATATATATACAATTATGGGAAAGATTATTGGAATCGACTTAGGTACTACTAACAGCTGTGTTGCTGTATTTGAAGGTAACGAACCAGTTGTAATTGCTAACAGCGAAGGTAAGAGAACAACTCCTTCTGTTGTTGGTTTCTTAAAGGATGGTGAGCGTAAAGTGGGTGATCCTGCAAAACGACAGGCTATTACTAACCCGAAGAACACCGTCTATTCAATCAAACGTTTCATGGGAGAGACCTATGAACAAAGCCGTAAAGAGGCAGAAGCAATGCCTTATACAGTGGTTAACGACAATGGATATCCACGCGTAGAAATAGAAGGTCGCAAATATACTCCACAGGAAATATCTGCTATGATACTTCAAAAGATGAAGAAAACCGCAGAAGATTACCTTGGACAAGAGGTTTCAGAAGCAGTCATAACTGTACCTGCTTACTTCTCAGATTCACAGCGTCAAGCAACTAAAGAGGCTGGAGAGATTGCAGGCTTAAAGGTTCAACGCATCGTTAATGAGCCTACCGCTGCAGCGTTAGCTTATGGAGTTGACAAGGCAAACAAAGACATGAAGATTGCCGTTTTCGACCTTGGTGGTGGTACATTTGATATCTCTATCCTTGAGTTTGGTGGCGGAGTGTTTGAAGTTTTGTCTACAAATGGTGACACACACCTTGGTGGTGACGACTTCGACCAAGTTATTATCAAATGGCTTGCAGATGATTTCAAAGCAGAAGAAGGCATCGACTTGACGAAAGATCCAATGGCAATGCAGCGCTTGAAAGAGGCAGCTGAGAAAGCAAAGATTGAGCTTTCAAGTTCTACTTCAACAGAAATCAACTTGCCATATATCTCTGCTGAGGGTGGTGTTCCAAAGCATTTGGTAAAGACTTTGACCCGTGCTCAGTTTGAAAAATTAGCTCATGACCTCATCCAAGCATGTTTAGTTCCATGCCAGAATGCCGTTCGTGACGCTAACTTACAAACCTCAGATATCGACGAAGTGATACTCGTTGGTGGTTCAAGCCGTATTCCTGCAGTGCAGACTTTGGTTAAAAACTACTTTGGAAAAGAGCCTTCTAAGGGTGTAAATCCTGATGAAGTAGTAGCTGTTGGCGCTGCAATCCAGGGTGCAATCCTTAATAAGGAGAGCGGTGTTGGAAACATTGTATTGCTCGATGTAACTCCATTGACCTTGGGTATTGAGACAATGGGTGGCGTAATGACCAAGTTGATTGAGGCAAATACAACTATCCCTTGCAAGAAGAGTGAAACATTCTCTACTGCAGCAGATAACCAAACTGCCGTTACAATCCATGTATTGCAAGGCGAACGCCCAATGGCTTCACAGAACAAGAGCATCGGACAATTCAACCTTGAGGGTATAGCACCAGCACGTCGCGGCGTTCCTCAGATTGAAGTTACCTTCGATATCGACGCTAACGGTATTCTAAACGTAAGTGCAAAAGATAAGGCTACGGGCAAGGAGCAGAAGATTAGAATCGAAGCTTCAAGTGGTCTTAGCCAAGAGGAAATCGACAAAATGAAGGCTGAAGCAGAACAGAATGCAGCAGCAGACAAGGCAGAACGTGAGAAGATTGACAAGCTGAATCAAGCTGACTCAATGATTTTCACCACCGAAAACTTCTTGAAAGACAATGCAGACAAGATTCCTGCAGACAAGAAAGCGCCTATCGAGACTGCCCTCCAGCAACTGAAAGATGCGCATAAGGCAGGCGATGTTGCAGCCATCGACAATGCAACCAATGCACTAAACACCGCAGTTCAGGCTGCAAGTGCACAGATGTATCAAGGTGGAGCACAACCCGGCGCCGATGCACAAGGTGCTCAAGGCAGTCAACAAGCACAGGATAATGCCAGCAACTCCACTGATGATATCCAAGATGCAGACTTTGAGGAAGTGAAGTAAAAGTGCTAATAAACGCTAACTAAAAATAAGTAAATCCCAGTAACATAATAAGTTACTGGGATTTTTATTTCTTAATAATAATTAAATCTTATCGTTTTTAATCGTTTTTGTGCTTATATTTGTACCATATTTGTGCCGCGACTTAATGGGAGAT
>QWBZ01000015.1_pt1 | contig 86377 bp, 62 predicted proteins | sample 1972441 | NCBI WGS metagenome assembly QWBZ01 (sample SAMN09866721, study PRJNA288562) | Human oral metagenome isolate term6_saliva, whole genome shotgun sequencing... | isolation source: mouth | host: Homo sapiens | place: USA: California
TGTCCATGGATATTTCTTCTTATTGCTGGCATTGGAGTGCATACTTTCATTCAATGCCAGCATTTTTTCTTCGGAAATTTGTGAGAAATGTAACATTGAGTCTCCTATGCTAATACCCTTTATAGCCAGATGCTTCTCTAAGGAATCAACATTAAATGATACTGTCTGCTGTCCAGCCCCAACACTGTCTGTAATTACCTGCGAAGAAATATCTTCAACAGGAACAGCGGTCTCCGTCAAAGTATGCTCAACATTACCGTCGGTATTTAATGGAAGTGAATATCTTGGTTGCGCTTCCTTTTGAAGTTGTTTTGGAAGTTCCTTATAAGTGTTTTCTGCTGTTTGTTTGTTATCAGAAGACTCTATAGTCTTGTCTCGCATTATAAAATAAACATAGACGGGTATCAGAATCGGCAGCAAGAGCAGCATCCAATAATTAATCAGTATGGTACGTAGCATTTTCTTTGCCCTGAACAACTGGGAAGAAGAACTGTGAGGATTGATGCCGAGCAGTTCTCCTATTTCCTTATGGGAAAGACCATCCAAGACAGAAAGTTTGAATACCTCCTGATTCCCCTTTGGCAAGGATTCTATGGCAGACAACAATAGTCCCAACTCAATGCTTTTCTGTTCCTCCCTTACTTCTTCTTTGATTTCTATATCCAAGCAAGACAAGGGAATGGTTTCTTTTTCTGTACTTTGGAAATACTTTAAGGATAGGTTTCTTACAATAGTTACCATCCAACCCTCTAATTTTGATTCATCCTTCAAATCTCGGATAGACATGAAGATAATGATACTGCATATCTTTGGTAAAAGAAAGGAAACTATCAAACTCCTCAAAGAGTTTTTGGGGCGTAACCTTTGCATAACGCTCGGTCATACTTACATTGCTATGTTCGAGCATCTTGCTCACCGTTTCAATGGGCACGCCCTGTTCAAGCGTGATGAGCGTTGCAAAAGTGTGCCTTGCGGTATGCGTGGTAAAGGGAAGCGATATACCTGCACGAAGCCGCAGGGCTTTCAGACAAGTCTGATAGTTCTTGTACTTCATGTATGGAAGCAGCGTTTCCCTTTCATCGCTGTAAAATCTGTCTATTAGCTGAATAGCTTCCGGCAGCAGTTTGACACGGCAGAGTACGCCTGTCTTTTGGCGGTTGAACTTCAGCCACAAACTTCCCTCGTCATCACGGACAAGATGAGATTTACCAAGTTTCATCAAATCGCAATACGCAGCACCTGTATAACAGGCAAAGAGGAAAATATCCCTTGCCGTTTCCATTTCCCCCTCCAAATCATCAAAGCAGAGAGACTTTAACTTGTCCAATGCTTCCCTGTCAAGTGCCTTTGGAACTTTCTTGTCTCCCCTTTCTATGTGCGCTTTGTCAAACATCAGAGTATCGGCTATACCCTCACGATATGCCAACTTGCAGACTGTTTTCAAATGGGATGCCACTGCGAAGAAAGAACTTTCTTGAAAACCGCATACTACCAAGTAGTATTGGCGAAACTCATAGATAAAGCTCTCTGTCAATTGTGAGAAAGCCAGATCCGAAACTCTGTATCTCTTCTGAATGAACTCCTGCAAGCGGTTTCTCGTAGAATGATAACTTGACAGGGACTCTTTCTTGATGTCCACACCGATATGGCTTTCTTTCTCCTTGATGAGCATATCCTGTCTTTCAATAAGCATACAGCGAGTCTGCACGCTCCCTTGGAACAGCTCTTTCACATCGGTTGCGTCAAACGGGCAACCTTTGGAGAGCAAGGATTGATAAGCCGACTGAACAGACAACAGCAAACTCTCCAACCTGACGTTTATCTCCACCGCTTCACGACTCTTGCCGTCCATCCTACTCTCTCGTGGATTCCACAACTCTGGATTGCAGGAGAGTTTACAACTGAACTGCGCAACATTCCTTCCAAGTGTGATACGTCCCATAATTGGAGCCTTCCCTGACTTGTCCAAACCGCTCTTTTTAAGGTAGAGCAACACCTTCATTTTTTCATTTTTCATACGCTTTAATTTTTATGGGCAAAGTTACCCGAATTAAAGCGTTCCTCACTTATGCAGAAAACTGCCGACCACAGCAACAGCCACACGAGCGAAAATAATTCAGTTACCGGACATTACTCCATCGTTACCTATCCCAAAATCAGGTAATGCTTTGGTAACTGAACTTTTGCCTAAATCTGCATATTCCTGCCCTTTTTGAAAAGAGTACCTCTATGCAAATCGTTCCATTTCTCACTCATTATCAGTTAGTTTACGCCAACTTCGACTTTTCTTCATTTTCGTTGATTAGTTACACGCTAAAATGACGCGAATTGTAATGTAAAATGATGCAAAACACGAAATCAAATCTCATTCTTTATCTACACATCTCATTAGGAAACTTACGCAAGAGAATGCAGATTAAACCATAAATAACCTTATTTTTGGCGTAAATATTTTGTTTCTGATTATTATTTTCCTATTTTTGTAGAAGAAGATTTCCGTGCCAGCACGGACAAGAAACATTCAATTCATGTCAGCATGTGATATTATATGCAACATATACGTTAACCATCCACCCAATAATGACCTTAAAACTAAAGAAATGAAAAAGAAAGAAAACAAGAAAAAAGATAGCCAATTATCCTCCACTACCACTCATTTTATCACGGAAGAAATGCGGTTATTGAAGATTGGTCCATGCTTTATGTCGACCGATATACAGGAGATTGGACTTGGTCTTGTCATCGTTGGGCGCATACATCAAAGTGGAAAAATCAGCATTGCCTTTTTCCTTGTTGACTCGTTTTGCTTGGGTGTGAAAGATTGTGGTTATAAACTATATCTCAAACAAGATGAAATTGAGGACATACTAAATATGTTTTACAACTTTGATTTTAAGCCATGTTCTTATGAAGAGGCGCATAACATGATCTATGGTGCCGTGCATTTTGCCGAGAAAGGTGGTATTAAACCTAATGAGAACTTTGAGTTGATGAAATATTTCTTGGCAGAAGACAACGCAGAGATACCTCACATCGCATACGAATTTGGCCGAAATGGAGAACATTATCTTTGTGCAAAGGACAAAGAAGAACTTAATCGGTTCCTACCCTTGCTCCAAAAGGCATTGGGAAAAGATGTTGAATATATTATACTTGATGAAGATACAGAAGAAGAAGAAATAGAAGAATATTTAGAAAGAGAGTCAGAATACACGTTCAAAATCCCAGATTATCCACGCCAAGTGACGTTGATTCATCCGTGGGTATACAAGGAACTTGCAAAAGAGTATGACAAAGGACTGCCTGACGAGCAAACCTTCAGTAGACTGTTAGACCTGCCTCACGACGAGTTAAGACACGATTTAGAACAAATTATCCTATATAAATTAGGACAGTTTCATCGTGTTCCAGTAAAGAAACAAAAGGAAGATTCGGTGGTTTTAGCAGCCGTCATCTTGCTTTCTGTAGTGGGTAACGAAGAAAGTCTTGGCTGTGTGTTAGAGTGTTTGCATCAACCAGAGGTATTCTATGACTTGTATATTGGCGACTTTATTGTCGAATCTATCATGCCATCACTTTATTTCACGGGCAAAAATCAGTTAAAGAAACTCATGGAAGAGATGAAAATACCAGGTCTTTATCCTTTCGCCAAGTCGGTAATCCCTGAAGCTGTTCTACGCATTGCTATCGAAACACCCGAGAGAAAGGCTGAAGTCGTGGCATGGTTTCATGAACTTTTGCAGTTCATTATCCATGATCCACAACATGGAGCAAGTGTTCCGCCTGTATTAGTAGGCTTGATTTTAGATGATATAATAACGCTAAAAGCTTTTGAACTCCTACCAGAATGTAAAACGATTATTAAGGAAAGACTGGCTGACGAAGATACTTTCAGAGACTTGAAAGACATCGAACAGCTGATGATTGATGAAAATAAACAGATGAAACTCACGTTAGACTACAGAGATATCATTAAGTGTTTGCGTGGTGAAAAAAACTCTTTCGGCGTTGAAATGAACTAAATCATAATAGAACTACAGAGATATTACATGGGAACAACCATGGACTAAAGATGTGATTTTCGTAAACTTGTGAAAGGAGACACCACATTTATTTCGATGATTCATCTCATCTTAAAATGACAAACGACCGTAGTGAGTCGCAAACAGAAAACAAAAGAGAGCCGGAAGAATGATTCTTTCGGCTCTCAAAGCTTTGGTTAAGAAGATTGATATGTCTGTTATTTCAGCTTGAATGTTGGTTGATCAAACGACTTTGCACTTGCTGTTGTGGGCTTAAGTCTATAGAGATAGACATTTGTTCCCATCAAATAGAAGGCTTTATACGAATCGTTTGAGAACTGAGGTGAATCAAAAGCACCAAGGATTAGCATGGCAGGCTTACCGAAAGTCAATACCGTTCCATCGAGATCTGCCACCTTTTTAGTTACTTCTTCGCTATAGTTGAACTCACCAGAGATTAGATTTGACGGTGAAAGACTTAGCTTACTTTCAGATGCTCCGACTACTGTTCCGATGTAATATTGCTTGAACTTGCCAGCTGCTTGACCAGAAGCAATAGACAAACCAACATTATCGGCGTCGTAAATCACAGGTACTTCTACTCCAGAATTACCTACTTTAAGCACATAAGCATCGCCTTTTTTCTCTAAAGAAGCATTGTATAAGGTAGTAACCTGCTTGTTATTCTTGTCTGTTTCGTCAATCTGCAAATAATACTTACCCTTCAAATCCTTATCGAAGTTCACCTGAACAACCTTCACTTTCTGTTTACCAGCTTCGCTCTCTATAGTGAATTCACCACGACGTAGATGCCCTTCATCATTCTTTGTAGTAGTAATGGTCAAGGCACCATGTTCATATTTCGGTGTAATCCAACTATCATTTGATGACACTTTGATGCCGAAAGTGCTTACAACCTTATAGGAAACGCTTCCTGCTTCATCATCCATCACAATAGTTCCAGGCATATCTAACTGGGTGTAAGGACCGAGTTGATCGATTGCTACCACTGTAGAGTCAACATCAGATGTCTTGATAACCACCGTGGTGTGACGTGATTGCAAGTCGCGATTAGGCTCAGTTGTAACGGTAACCAAATTGCCTTTGGTTTGCGTTTTGGCCCAAGACGCATTTGCATAAGCGTGAGTTACGTTGCCTTCTACATAGATACTGTCAGTACCTCCAAGTGCATCGAAGGAAGTATTAGCCTCTAACACTTTCACAGAATGCGTGTCGATGTCATTCGTTATGTCGCCTTTTTCACAGGCTGTCAATAGTGAAAGACAGCCCATGACACAAAAAGCGTGGAATAATATTTTATTCATATTCGTTTGTTTTAAGCGTTATTGAATCTTCTTCATACCCTTTATATAAGGTATTTCGGCACTACCATTGACCTTAAGTGTTGTAGATTTGCCCACTTCATTATTGCCGTCATACTCTACAATGACGAAAGAGTCGGTGTTAAAGAACACGCCATAGCTTGGAGTAAACGTCAGATATACCCCCTGTTTTGACGTATCTTTGGCAATGTTATAACCCAACATATCAATTCGATAGTAGAAACCTCCATCGGCTAATGCCATTGCGCACATCCAGAACTCATGGCCATTAGCAGCTGTATAGATGCGTTCTGGCTCCCACTTCAACGTTCCATCCTTCTCCTCATAAGTGAAAGTGAGGTGGAAATCAGGTGAAAGTCCTTCGACCTTATACGTCTTTCCATCTCCTGAAGCGACTAACTTCACAGGGATAGAAGCGTTTTCATACTCGAAGTTATAAGTTCCAAGATAGTCTTCATAACGCATAAAGTCGGCGTGAAGAACAATGTTTGATGCCCCAGGATCAGTCGAAGTAAACGTCAGTTTGTCGTTATCATACGTGAAATGTTGTACCTGTTTACCATCTATTTTCACGGGAGATTGCAGTTCAATTCCATTCGAAGTAAAGAAGAACGGGACTTCCTTTTCATTGCCCTTATAGCTTAAACTAAACCTACGATCAGCCGAAATCTCGACATTAAACGTATCCTTTTTGTTCGTATAATAGTAATTTTGTTTAACCTCTTCAGCCACTTTCTGCATTGAAGTGACGTAATTTTGCCAGTTGACATCATCTTTCAGGCGTGTCATGACCATCTTATTATGAAACTTCTTGCCTTCAAGGAAAATGGAATCATTAGTAGTTCGTTGGATGATGAACTCGTAATCTTGACCACGTCCATCACCATCCATCTGAGAAGGAGATGAAAGCATGTGGAAGATCTTATTGTAAGTGTTAATCGTTAACACTGGTCCCATGTCCTTGATAACATCATAACTTGATGAAGAAGTCTCTTGAGGCTGAGCTATATCGCTTGCAACAGTGACCTTACCATCCTTGAATTTCATCAGATATGTATAGCCTCCACCCTCATAATCAGCCTCAGTCCACAGATGAAGTTGCCATCCGTTGTTTGCTGATTCAAGTAGAGTGATATCAGCTTTTACAGCTTTTTCCACTCGCTGTGCAGCCGGTTCGTCAAATACAACATCGTCATCGTGCAAACAAGATGTCAGCATCAACGTCGCAAGGAGTATCTGAATACTGAATATTATCTTTTTCATAAGCTGCTTTTCTTTTAGTTTAATTTGTTCAAATCAAGTTGATTAATCTCAGAAGCCCTACGGAGTACGATGCTACGTAGCTTGTCAATATCAAGTTTCCACGAATCTTTCATGTAGGAACGGATAATATCAAGCTTCGCCTGTATATAGGGAGCACCCTTCGACCCCGCTCTACGCATGAGCGCTTGCCAATCACTTGGCGATGTCGTTACATAGACAGAAAGCATTTCTGCAAAGTCTTCGATAGGCTCACTCATAGCATAAGGCGTCACAAAGCCTCTTTGATTGGCCTCCCCTTGCTGTATTTGATACCAGTCACCACTTACATAATTGCCCTCAGAGATATGCTGAAAGTTCTCATCATAAGGTATCTTCTGATTCAAAATGTGGGTAAACTCGTGATGCATCGTATGGAAATAATACTCGTTTAACGTAGCATAATCTCGCAAAGTGGCATCAGTCAAGCGGTTAACCATATACAAAGTAATGACTAAACCGCCTTCAGCGGTTCCAAGAACCATGGTTCCATCTCCACTGTTATAAGCCGCAGAACCAATCAAATGGATAACTCTTGGAACGTTTTCCTTAACGAAGTCTGAGCCAACACATTCTGCATAAGCATCAAACCAAAGGTATTTCGCAATGATAGCTAACTTTGCTGACTTCGCAGAATCAGCTGGAACAAGATGGTATTTCATATCACTATAGATGTCTTCCATCTTGTATTTGAAGTCAATATTATACGGATAAGTATAATTATCAAGTAGCCATTTGTCGAAATTATCACGCTTTACGGCCTTGTTTTGAAAGATACTGTCTCCTGAAGGATTATCTTCTGAGCATGAAGCAAAGCTTAGTGACAGGATTGCTGCTAAGACTAATAAATATATTTTCTTCATCATTTACTCATTTAATAATGTTATTTGTTTCTTGGGTTGGCTGGAAGTCCAGCAGTAATAACATCCTGCGGCAACTGAATTGCACGTCGTGGATCGTCTTCTTTCATTGTATCGGTAACGACAATAACCTTTCGACTGTCATTCAAAGTACGGCGATACATTACTATTCCGTAACGCTTCACGTCCTGAAGTCGCCATCCTTCGCCCACCGTCATTATGCGACGGAGTTGTAAAATCGCTTGAAGAATTGGCTCTTGTGTTGTAGATTCAATGCTGAACGCAGTGTGAAACTTCTTCTTCGGCGTAGGTTCTGTGGGCGTATAATAGTTTATTCCTCGATAAAAGTCTTGTATTCCAGTGAGTGTAACACTAAGATTTCCACCCGAAAAAGCCTTTACCTCTGTGTTCAAATCTTGCACAGCTTCAGCATATTTGCCTAACATGGCATTAGCTTCTGCCCGTACAAGCAACGTCAAGTCAGTCGTAAGAACAGGATATGCAGTGTGAGAATAGCCGATACGAGCCTGTATATCCGTGTATTCGAAAGCGTAAGGAATCTTATTTACGAAATACTTTGATAGGCTGTTATTATTCCATACTGTATAACCGAAAGACAAACTACTTCCCCAAGGGCCTTGAGCTTGCAGGTCTTCTTTTTCAGAAATCAACTGACCATGAGCGTATTTAGCAGCAAAGTTGTATGGTCCGAGGTAAGCACCAGCCTGAGAAAATGCCGTTTGTATCAAGAGATTGGCCTGACTTGAGATATTAACATAGTTGTTAGGTGCCACTTGTCCGTTGCTGGAAAGACTATAAAAGGCCTTCCAATCACGTAGCTTTGCAGAAGCATCTGTACCGAGTACGCGTGTAGCATAAGCCACTGCTTTATCATATTTCTGATAGTAGAGGTTGAAAAGTGCCGCAAAAGCATAGGCAGCATTACGTGTAAAGTGGTACTTAGGACGAGCATAATTGTCCGTCACTAAAGGCAAACCTTCTTCTATATCGCGGTTCATCTGATCGTAACAAGCTGCTAATGTGCCCCTTTCATACTTTGTTCCAACCTTTGTTTCAGGTGTCATTGGATAGGGAATTCCCATGGCTTTGGCAGCTGTTGTAGCATTATAAGCAACGCAAAATGTATTTGTCAACTGAAAGGCTGCAAACGCTCTACAAAGCAAAGCCTCACCTTTCGATGCCTGATATTCTTCAGTGTTGCCATTATCTTCTATTGCTTTCAATGCTGTATTGGCTGTAGACATAGCCTTATAAAAGCTATTCCATAACTGTTGTGGTGTCTCATCATCGTCTACTTCGGTAATATCGTCCCAAGAATATGCTTGATCTTGGAAGCGACCTGCACTCGTCCAACTCGTTACTTTGAAGGCATCTGTGTTGTCAGAATACATTTCTGTGAGCAACGCGGCATTGCGTTCAGGATATGCAGAAACAAGGAATTTCTGCACCTTCTCCTTACTATTAAGCTCCATTCTGTTGTCAGGGAGCTTGTCAAGATAGTCATCACATGAGCTAAAGCCTAACGAAACGGCAGCCAATGAGATGTATATATAAATCTTCTTAATGTTCATAACCATAATTTTTCTATGTTTATAATCCTAATTTTAACGTCATTGTGAACTGGCGAGGGATAGGAGCTGCAACACCACCAGCGTTAACAAACTCAGGATCTTGACCGTTAAGTTTCTTATCTGCATAGATAAGGAAGAGGTTTGTTGCCTGGAGTTTCAATGAGAGATTCGTGAAAGGAGTAGCTTGAAGCAATGTTCTTGGGAACTCATATCCCAAAGAAATCTCCTTCATTCGAATGAAATCACCTTTAGCAGTGCGGTTACTGGTGTAGTTATAAGCATTATATGCGATTCTCAAATTACTGTCGTCACGATAATCGCGATAGGGTAATATTCCGGGAACAGAGGTTCTTTTCTCTTCACCGGCCATTGTCCAACGATTCTTAAACTCTTTAGTCATCGCAGTAAGGTCGTTATATCGTGCGCTGAAAACAGGGTCGAGACGAACAAAACTGCCAAAAGAGTAAGTCACAAATACATTAAGTCTCCAGTTCTTCCACTTCAATTCATTTCCTAAAGAGCCTGTAACAGTCGGCTCAGTTGGGCCTTCATAGATAAGATAACTATTATCCGTTCGGTTCTGGAAGTTTATATTTGTAGAGGTCAACTGACCATTTTCGTTCAGGTAAGTAGGTATACCATGGTCGGTAAGTCCTTGGAATGGCATGGAGAAAATAGCGCGATGAGGATATCCTTCCATTGTAAATCCACTACTTGCTTCACCACTTATAAGGTCGATGGTACGCGCATGACTCATCAACGACGTTACTTTTGTCGTTACATGTGAATAAATAAGGTTAGTTATCCACGTGAAGTCGCGATTCCGAATATTAGTCGTTTGAATTGAAAGTTCCTGACCTTGTGACTTCATTGAAGCCGTATTGGCATATCGAACAACTTGTCCACCAATACCTTGTGTTGCAATCGGACCAATCAAGTCAAAGTTGTTACGCCAGAACAAGTCAAAAGTTACATTGATTCGGTTATTCAAGAAGCCCAACTCTGAACCGATATTAAACTCATGTTTCTTCTCATACGTGAGCTCAGAGTTCTCTAATTCGCTAATCTCTATACCCGTTTCTTTGTCTGTTCCGAATATTCTGTACGGCGTATATGACTTTAAGATTACTGTTGAATTTGTGTAAGTAGAAGGTCCTGGGTCTGCCGTGAGCGAATAAGATGTACGCAACAACGCATGTGTTAGCACATTATTAAATGTATTTTTGAACCAAGGCTCCTCGCTTGCATTCCAACTTCCCGAGATATTCCAAGTCGGAAGCCAACGTGCACTGCGGCTTCTTCCAAGGCGGTTTGTACCTTCATAGCGGTAAGTCCCCGTCAAGTTGTAACGCTGTTTATAAGAATATGTGCCCGTAGCAAAGAAAGCTGCCGTGCGGTTATGAGTGTTATTAAGTGAATAGTAGACAGCATTATCATCAATGTTCTTTTTGAAGAACTGATAGATATAGAATGGAATTTCACCTCCATCATACTGCATACCTACGCCATTAAAGTAAGTACGCTTACGATCTACATTCGAAACATCAAGTCCTCCCAATACATTCAGACTATGAACTTGGTTGAAAGTGTGTGTATAATTAGCCGTTGCACGAACATCCCAGCTTATTTTCTGCAGATCAGTCTTATGATAAAAACCTCCACTTGGCAACACAGAGATTGGCAATGCATAAGGATTTGTCGGATCTTTATAAAGATAATGGTTTGCATCTCGAATGATAGAGTTATCCATTGCACGATAAGCCTGTGCCTGATTTGAATGCTCTGTTATCTTATGTTCTTGCGAAGAAGTGTCATACTGCACTGCACCTATCAACGATAATCGCAGATCTTTGACTGGCTTATAAGCCATTTCAGCCTGGAATTTCGTGTTCAACACATTCATATCTATCTTGTTATTCTCCAACTCATTAAGGATATTGAAGGGCGCATAGTTAGCATGATAGTATGTGTTTGGGTCGAGAGCACGAGACGTATTCAATGCATAAGAGTAAGGGTTGATATCAAATTCACGCTTCACTTGACCGCTAACAACGTCTACATCCTGTGCCAATGTTCCCGGAGCTTGCTGCTTTCGATAAGAAGCCGAAGCCAACAAGGTGAGTGAAAGGTTATCAAGTAGATGATGAGTAGCATTGAAGTTTGCGGTATAACGCTTCACTTTTGAGTCTCTATACCAACCCGGATCATTCATAAACGACATAGAAACATAATAGTTTGACTTTGCCGTTCCACCACTAAGACTTACAGAATGATTCTGCATCAGTGCGGAAGAGAAGAGTTGTTTGAACCAGTTTGTGTTGCGCATTTCAGCACTATGTAGATAAGAATCACGTGCTTCCTTTGTATTGGCTAAGCCAAACTGGCCTGTCTTTGGATTAAAAGTGTTGATGAGTTCATACATCTTTCCATACACACCATAGTCACTTCCGTTCAACACATCAGAGAGATTGAGCCATCCTTTGTCTTGCATCTCCTGATAGATTCCCATCTGTTCTTGTGAGTTTAAGATGTTAAACTGACCATAAGTAGGAATCAAACGTGATGTAAACTCACCTGTATAACTTACATGAGCCTGTCCCGAACGTCCCTTCTTTGTAGTGACTACGATGACACCGCTCATGGCACGAGCACCATAAATAGAGGTAGCTGAACCATCTTTCAATATCTGAAAGCTCTCAATATCATCTGAGTTCAGACCTGCTATGGCTGAAGAAATCAATGTTTCTGCATCACCTGATGACAAAGCATCGGCGCTAATGTCGGTGATATCCTCTTGAACGACACCATCAACAACCCATAATGGTTTTGAGTTTCCATAGATTGAAGTTGCACCACGCACATGAATCTTTGGCGCAGTACCAAAGGTTCCCGACACGTTTTGCACGCTTACACCAGCCGAACGGCCTTCAAGTGAGCGACTAACATCGGCCATACCGCCTATCAAAGCATCGCTTGCTTTAATCTGATCGGCTGCACCGGTGAACATACGGCGGTCCATATTCGACACACCTGTTACCACAACCTCGTTCAATGTCGCATTGTTCGGGGTCAAAACAACCTTCATGTTCGCCTTAGGATTAAGCGTCTGAGCTTGCATTCCAATGTAGCTGATGACAACTTTCTTACCATTTGGCACCGAAAGTGAGAACTTTCCGTCTGCATCTGTCACTGTACCAACCTTAGAACCCTGCACAATTATCGAAGCACCGATAATGGGTTCGTTGTCTTCTGACGAGATAACTGTTCCGGAAACTTGTGTTTGTGCCACCGCAAAACCTATGCTTAGGAAGAGCGAAGCCAAAAACATCACGAGTCTTTTTTCCATAAATTCTCTCTCTTAAATTAATAAATTATACAACAATACAATTACTATTATCTTTAAACATTAAACATTTTCAGAGAAGGCTACACCTTACTCTTAAAGCAGAGAGCACCTCATGAGGGCACATTCTCAATTTATTTAATTAATCATCTCCAGTTGTACTCTATTTAACTAAACTGTTAATGGTTTTATATTAAGTTTTAATAAAATAAAATGAATAAAACATTTATTTGCAAATACAAAAGTAATGATTTCCCATATAACCACCAAATATTTATAATAAAAAATCATTTTTAATCAACTTTTGAATATAAATATCTCGTTTTTTGGTTATATTAATTACATATTGTTACACATATTAAACTCTAATGCAAATCCAACTACGTTGCATAAAATATTGAATAATTAACAAATAAGATAGGCGAAACAACCTATTTCCATAAAAACGAGGATACAAGACGAAACACTCTGCAAACCAACCCGTTTCATTCAATTCAACAGAAAGCATTAAGCGACAAAACAAAATGCGTCAAACCACCGCGCAATCTGCCTCATTTCATCGCATGAAATACGTCTAATTGCAAGACCATTTGCATCAAATCATTTTGTTATTCGCTATATTTGTGAACAAAATATAATTCATAATTCATCTTATTCACAAGAATATTTGTATCTTTGCAACCTCATTATGGCTAATGAAAAAATAGCTATCGAAACACTATCGAACACTATCAACAGGCACTTTTACAGCAAATTTATCATCACTGCATGACATTCTGTTTGCTATTTTGCCAGAAATGTAGTCATGACGAGATTGAAAGTGTGACAAAGCAGCGGTCATTTTATACCGCCTATAAAAAGGAGTTGTCACATTCTACCCTATCATTGGCAGATTAAATTCATAAAGAACATACTGAATAAAAATGAAAACCGAACTCGAAATCGCCCGCGAATGCCAGCTTCAACCTATCGAAAAGATTGCTGACAAGATTGACATCCCTAACGAAGAACTTGAGAACTATGGCAAATATATAGCCAAAGTGTCTTATCATCTCATAGATAAAGACCGCGTAAACAAGAGCAATTTGATTCTTGTTACAGCAATAAGTCCAACGAAATCTGGTATTGGAAAGACCACTGTTAGCATCGGTTTGTCGATGGCAATGAATCGATTGGGGCATAAATCTGTGCTTGCTTTGCGCGAGCCTTCACTGGGTCCATGCTTCGGAATGAAAGGCGGTGCAACGGGAGGAGGCTATGCTCAGGTGCTACCTATGGACAAAATTAATCTTCATTTCACGGGAGATTTCCATGCAATCACCTCTGCTCACAACATGATTGCAGCCTTGCTTGATAATTATCTCTATCAACATCACGACGAAGGCTTTGCATTGAAGGAGGTGCTTTGGCGCAGAGTGCTCGATGTGAACGACCGAAACTTGAGAACTATCGCCACAGGATTGGGGCCCAAAACCAATGGTTTGTTAAGTGAAAGTGGCTTTGATATCACGCCAGCCAGTGAGATTATGGCCATACTTTGCCTTGCAACAGACGAAGAAGACCTTCGAAGACGCATCGATAATATCCTATTAGGCATCACGCTTGACAACAAACCATTCTGTGTAAAAGACCTCGGTGTGGGCGGAGCCATAACAGTTTTGCTGCGCGATGCACTCAATCCGAACCTCGTTCAGACTATAGAAGGAACGCCAGCCTTTATTCATGGCGGTCCGTTTGCTAACATTGCACATGGTTGTAACAGTGTTTTAGCGACAAAAATGGCCATGACTTTTGGCGACTTTGTAGTCACAGAAGCAGGCTTTGGGGCTGACTTGGGAGCGGAAAAGTTTATAGATATCAAGTGTCGTAAAGCCGGAATACAACCCCGACTCACGATTATGGTGGCCACCATCATGGGCTTAAAGATGCATGGAGGCATGCAAGTGGGCGATCCAGAGAATGGATGTTGCGAACATATTCGTAAGGGATTAGAGAATCTTGACAAGCATATTGCGAACATGCAACACATGGGTCAATCGGTTATTGTGACGCTAAACCGCTTTGGAAGTGATACAGATGAAGAGATCGCTATCGTCAGTGAACACTGCAAAGAAAAGGGAATTAGCTTTGCATTAAACGAGGCTTACATGAAAGGTAGTGAGGGATGTATGGACTTAGCGCGTCTGGCTGTCGACGAAATCGCAGCAAATCCATCACGAGATATTACTTATTGCTATGCAGATACAGACACTGTACAAGATAAGATTACAGCAGTGGCTAAACAAATCTATGGTGCCAAGAAGGTGGTATTTAAGAAACAGGCACTTAAAATGATTGAACGCATTTCGCAATGGCAGTTTGAACACTTCCCGATTTGTATCGCAAAAACACAATATTCATTAAGCGATGACTCCAAACGATATGGAGTTCCAAAGGACTTTACATTGACTATAAGCGACCTTGTCATTAATACGGGCGCAGAAATGATTGTAGTTATCGCAGGAGATATTATGCGTATGCCTGGACTTCCACGTCATCCACAAGCAGAACGCATTGATATCCAAGATGGTTTATTAGTAGGATTGGAATAAAAAACAGTCAAAACAAAGCATGGCAAACACCGAATAAGCGGCTGATGCCATGTGCTTCATCTCATAACAACAACAGACCTTGCAAGCGATTAGATAACACTTGCAAGGTCTGTTGTTTAATATAATAAGGTGAAATATTAGTGCTTGGGGTAAAAGCACTTAGAGTTTGCCCTGTTCTCCCAGATAACTGTCTTTGAAACCAAGGAAATAAAGCACGCCGTCGAGTCCTATATTATTGATTGATTGCTGTGCCGTGGCTTTCACACGAGGCTTTGCATGGAACGCAATTCCTAAGCCGGCTTCCGATATCATGGGTAAATCATTGGCGCCATCTCCTACAGCTATCGTCTGCGCGAGATTCACTTGTTCGACTTGAGCAATGAGTTTTAGCAGCTCAGCCTTACGCTTTCCGTCGACAATATCACCCACATAGTGCCCTGTAAGCTTACCATTCTCGTCGATTTCAAGTTCATTTGCATAGACATAATCAATGCCATAACGACGCCGAAGCTGTTCACCAAAGTAGGTAAAACCACCGCTTAGAATGGCTATTTTGTATCCACATCGCTTCAAAACTGACATTAATCGGTCGGCCCCTTCAGTAATAGGAAGGTGGTCTGCGATATCTTTCATCACGCTAATATCAAGCCCTTTGAGCAGTGAAACACGTTGAGTGAAACTCTCTTTGAAGTCAATTTCGCCTCTCATTGCACGCTCGGTAATGGCTTTTACCTTATCGCCCACCCCGGCACGCATAGCTAATTCGTCGATACATTCAGTTTGAATAAGCGTTGAGTCCATATCAAAACAGATCAAACGCCGCATGCGTCGGTACATATCATCACGCTGAAAAGAGAAGTCTATCTCTTGTTCTGAGGCCAAATGCATTAGCTTTGACTGCATGAGTGAACGATTTTTGGGAGTTCCTCTCAATGAGAATTCGATGCAAGAACGTACATTTCTTTCAGGATGTTTTATGCTTATGCGCCCTGTCATGCGTCGAATGAAGTCAATGTTTAAGCCTTGATCTGCGATAATCTTTGTTGCTGCAGCTATCTGTTTGGCTGAAAGCGTGCGCCCAATCACCGTTAGTATATATCTGTTTTTACCCTGATGATCAACCCACGACTCATATTCGTCATCGGAAATTGGCGAGAATCCTATGTTCACATTTAGCTCTTCAGCCTTAAAAAGCAATTCTTTCATCACCTGACCAGAATGTAACTCATCAATGCGAATAAGGATTCCAAGCGACAAGGTGCTATGAATGTCGGCCTGACCAATATCGAGTATGCGCGCATTATAACGCGCAAGAATCTCCATTGCGGCTGCAGTTAGGCCGGGACGGTCCTGTCCTGTGATGCGAATAAGTATCTGTTCTTCGTTTGATTTCAGTTTATCCATTTCGTGAAATGTATTTACTGGTTTACAAAGTGATTTCTCCTGACCCATAACAACGATGGTGTTCAGCGTCATAAATCACGCAAAACTGACCGGGAGCAACACCGTGTATCTTACTATCAGCATGGATAATATAAGATTGTTCGCCTATTTTCTCAAGCTTAGCAGGTAGATATTCGGGCGTGTGTCGTATCTTAAAAGTGATTCGTTCGGGGAGATCGGGAAGAGCAACACCCTCAGAACAGAACGTTACGGCATGGAAATCATGAATCTTAAAGCTTTGTTTGTAAGCGGTTTCTGGGTCATATCCATGGCTGACATAAAGGATATTATGCTCCACATCCTTTTTAACCACGAACCAAGGACCGCCTCCAAACCCAAGTCCTTTGCGTTGACCTATGGTGTGAAACCAAAGTCCTTTGTGCTCGCCTATCTTCTTTCCAGTTTCCAATTCGATAACATCACCGATGCATTCTCCAAGATATCGTCTCACATATTCATTGTAATCAATGTCTCCTAAGAAGCAAATGCCTTGACTATCTCGGCGCTTTGCATTAATAAGATGCTCGCGTTCAGCTATCTTTCTCACATCATTTTTCTCAAAGTTTCCTATTGGAAAGATTGCCTTTTTCAGTTGCCAATCATAGATTTGTGCCAGGAAATCCGTCTGATCTTTAATGGGATCAGGACTCGTTATGAGCCATTTCCGCCCATCACTCCATTCAGTTTGGGCATAATGTCCGGTAGCAATCAGGTCGTAATTAAAGCCAATCTTCTCATCAAAAGCGCCAAACTTTATGAGACGATTACACATGACATCAGGGTTTGGAGTGAATCCCATCTTCACCTTATCCATTGTGTATCGTGTCACCTTTGACCAGTATTCTTTGTGACAATCAATGACTTTCAGCTGACAATCAAAGCGTTTTGTCAACGCCGTTGCCATCTCTAAGTCTTCTTCACTCGTACAATCCCACTCCTCTTTCTCCTCAGGTCCTATCATGATATAAAAGCAGTCGGGATGCAAGCCATGGCTAACCATTTCATAAAGCACCACACTACTATCGACACCTCCAGAGAGAAGAAGTGCTATGCGCTTGTCTTTTATCTCGTCATAATTTATCATTTGCCTGCAAATCAATCTTTATTCATTTTACTTAAATGCTTCTTTCCCACCTTCATTCGGTCGAAACCTAAACCATAAACGCCTGAAACAGCGCTCTGACTCACAAAGGCTTGGGGGTCGACATCATCGATTATACGAAATATATTGTAGCTTTCGTTCTGCTTAGCAATAATGAATAACATTCCCATCTTTTTGCCTGTATAGAATCCATGAGCATCAATCACCGTACAACCACGGTTGGCTTCATTGTTAATTAGACGCCCAATCTCTTCATATTTCTCTGAGATTACAAAGAATTGTACCGACCTTCTAAAGCCATTTATGACATGATCTACGGTGTAAGACATAACAAAGAGTACGATATATCCATAGATAACCTTCTCCCAACTGCCTATAACTAAGTAACTGGATGATATGACACAGAGGTCACAAATGAGTATAATGTGCCCCAAAGATATGTCTTTATACTTATGTATTATGGCTGCAATCACGTCGGAACCACCCGTGCTTCCATTACTTAAAAGGCTAAAACCCGTGCCCAAACCCAATAGTAATCCCCCTACTACACAGGCTAAAAACGGCTCGCTCTTAAACATGATATGCGAGCCAATTACACTCTGCCAAAGGGTTGTAAACACGGCAAAAATGCCCACGGCATAAATCGTTTTAATGCAGAATCTAAGTCCTAACACTTTCAAGGCTGCCGCCAATAAGACAACGTTTATAGCCAAATAGGTGTATTGAACGCGTATTCCTGTGGCCCAAAACACCACAGAAGAGATACCCGGAAGACCTCCGATAGTTATCTTATGGGGTAAAAGAAAGACCATCCAACCAAGACTTCCCACAAACATTGCTAATGCAATGATGAGATAATCGTAGCAACCACGAACCAGTTTCTTATTTACTTGCTTCATAAAACAGTAGCTTTGTTTGACTGCAAAATTACAAAATAAAAGCTCAACTTTTGCAAATCGAACTCTAAAAGTGAACACAAGAACCTATAATCTAAGAAAAACTATGACGTAACTCTATAAGAAAGATTCAACGACATGAAAGAATACCCACTACACCTTTGTTTATTTCATCACATCAAAAGATTTTGTCCATTTCACAAAATGGCACAAATCACACGATAATCTGCCTTGAATTACCACGCAATCTGACGCAAACCACACGATGAATAGATACAAATTACAAAACGAAGTAATGTGATTCAAATCATCATCCGAATTGCATCACATTATAGATAGATATCAACAAGCTTATAGATTAGGCCCAACCACGATAAATGTAGCATACAATCACATGGCATTTTCATGCTAACAATATTGCGATTTTCCTCTTTTTTTATCATCTAAGATAAGAAAAGACTTTCCCAAAAGCCATAAATCTACTCACTGCAACAGTCTTCCTGGCGCAACATTCCCACCATTAGACGAGCTGCATTGTCGGGAGCAATCTCGTCACCCAAGCGTTTTTCCACCTCTTTATAAGCCTGAAGCATCGGCGCTCTGCCTTCGCCCTCTGGAAGAATACGGCCGAGTTCGGCCACGATATTGCTCACATTGAAGCGATCAGCAAAGAGTTCGGGCACGACTTCTCGGTCTACAATGAGATTAACAAGGGAGATATAACGACACGAAAGAATATGATTGAAGGCCCAACGAATGAGTCGTGGCACCGGTGTTTTATAACAAACCACCTGCGGAACATGCAGTAATGCCGTCTCAAGCGTAGCCGTTCCACTGGTCACCAAGGCTGCAACGGCATGATAAAGCAGCCCATAAGTGTCATTATGAATGAGGTTAAAGGCAAGATCAGTAACGTCAGTTGCATTGCCAATCACCTCTTGATAATAAGATGGTTCAATGGCTGGCGCTGCGCCAATTACTATCTGATAGCGGTCTGAAAAGTGCTGAACGGCGCGCAACATCGGTACAAGATTGTCTTTAATCTCTTGCTTTCTACTTCCTGGAAGCAAGGCTATCATCGGGCGATTATCAGCTATATGATGCTTCAAGCGGAACCCATCGAAGTCTGTGTGGTATGTCGTGAGAAACTCATGAATCTCATGTGCCGTTGGGTTTCCTACGTAATGAATCTTATAATGATGTTTTCCTTCATAGAAAGCTGTTTCAAAAGGCAAAATCGAAAACATCTCTTTGACATCTCTTCGGATTGCTTTGATGCGCCATTCTTTCCATGCCCATATCTTCGGAGAGATGTAATAATAGACAGGAATGTGTGTATGTTGCTTGAGATACTTGGCAATATCGAGGTTAAAACCAGGGTAATCTACGAGGATAACAACGTCGGGTTGCCATGCCACGATATCCTTTTTACAAAACGACATGTTGCGAAATATCGTGCGAAGATGCAGTAACACCGGCACGAAACCCATGTAGGCAAGTTCTCGGTAATGCTTAACGCGCGTACCTCCAACGGCAGACATCAGGTCGCCTCCAAAGAAACGGAACGACGCTTCGTGGTCATTCTTTTTCAAAGAAACCATTAAATGGGCTGCATGTAGGTCGCCACTGGCCTCACCAACAATGAGATAATATTTCATTTCTGTATCAGATGATTAGAGACTCCACGACTTAACAGTATCTATAAACGCATAATCGGTGATATCAATGCGCGTTGGTGTGATAGCAATATATCCGTGATTGAGTGCCCATTGGTCGGTATCTTCAGCGTCAGGTTCGTCATTTCGACACTCACCAGCCATCCAATAGTAGTCATATCCATGGGGATGACGCGCTTTAACGACTTCATTTATCCAACTACCAAAGGTCATTCGGCACACCTTTACACCCTTGAAAGGAGGTTGAGCGGGGAAGTTTACATTCAAACAGACTCCCTTTGGCAGACCTTCTGCAAGGACTCGGTCGACAATCCGACACACATCATCGCGCAAATAGCTTAAATCGGCTTCATCATCATAGTTACATGTTGAAAACGCCACAGACGGAATATATTTCATACAGCCTTCCCTTGCAACCCCCATTGTACCAGAATAATGATTGTTTACAGTAGAATTGTCTCCATGATTGATGCCTCCGAGCACCAAATCAGGTTTCCGATGGCCACAAAGTTCACTCAAAGCAAGCTTCACACAGTCTACAGGAGTGCCGTTACATGACCATACTTCGACGTCACCCATATTATGTCGGCGTTTCAAACGCAACGGAGTAGCAGCAGAAAAGGCACAGGAGAAACCCGAACGAGCCGCTTCTGGTGCACAAACAAGCACGTCGGCATGGTCTTTTAAGAACGAAACGAGGGTCTTGATTCCGTTGGCATGATAGCCATCATCATTCGAAATCAATATAAAAGGGCGCTTAATATTCATCTTTTACATTGTTAGTTTGCGACAAAAGTACGAAAAAAAGGTTTATTTCTCGTATTTCTCGGCTAAATTATGTAACTTTGCCCACAAATAAACTTTTTTCGAAATGGGAAAAATTATAGCTTTAGCTAATCAGAAAGGTGGCGTGGGTAAGACCACCACAACCATTAACTTAGCGGCTTCTTTGGCCACCCTTGAGAAAAGTGTTCTCGTGGTTGACGCCGATCCTCAAGCCAATGCATCAAGCGGTTTGGGTGTAGACATCAAAGATGTCGATTGTTCTTTGTATGAATGTATCATTGATCATGCCGATGTACGCGATGCTATTTATACCACAGATATCAATGGATTGGATATCATTCCCAGTCATATTGACCTCGTAGGTGCCGAAATTGAGATGCTGAATCTTGACAATCGGGAACGCGTTTTGAAAAATCTTTTGGCGCCCATCAGCAGTGAATATGACTACATTCTTATCGATTGTAGTCCTTCATTGGGACTTATCACGGTCAATGCACTAACAGCTGCCAACTCAGTAATTATTCCTGTGCAGTGTGAATACTTTGCCCTTGAAGGAATAAGTAAGCTACTTAATACCATCAAAATTATCAAGAGCAAACTCAATCAGCAATTAGAGATTGAAGGTTTCCTGTTGACAATGTATGATAGCAGACTGCGTTTGGCAAATCAAATCTATGATGAGGTGAAGCGACATTTCCAAGAATTGGTGTTCAAGACCGTCATTCAACGCAATGTTAAGCTAAGCGAGAGCCCCAGTCATGGGCTTCCTGTCATCCTTTACGATGCTGATTCGACAGGTGCAAAGAATCACCTTGCCTTGGCAAAGGAACTGATTAACAAGAATGCATAACCCATTATTCTTGATAAGAAACAACGAAACAGAACATGGCAGTACACAAAAAATATAATAGTTTGGGTCGGGGACTTGACGCACTCATCTCTACTGATGCCGTGCGTACACAAGGTTCATCGACCATTAACGAGATAGCGATTGACCAAATTGAAGCCAATCCCAACCAGCCTCGCCGCGAATTTGACGACGAAGCACTGCAAGAGTTGGCGCACAGCATACGGGAAATTGGAATCATCCAGCCGATTACACTACGTCAGACAGCTGAAAACAGATTTCAGATTATTGCAGGTGAGCGTCGTTGGAGAGCTTCTCAATTAGCTGGTTTGAAAGCTATCCCAGCCTATATCCGCACGATAAAAGACGAGAACGTCATGGAAATGGCCCTCGTTGAGAATATCCAGCGTGAGGATTTGAATGCTATTGAAATTGCATTGGCCTATGAACATCTGCTTGAAGGCAGTGGGATGACACAAGAAAAGGTTTCTGAACGTATTGGAAAAAGCCGTACGGCAATTACCAATTACTTGCGTTTGTTGAAGCTTCCTGCACAGGTTCAGATGGCATTACAAAAGAAAGAAATCGACATGGGCCATGCCCGTGCATTGCTTGCACTCGATAGTCCGGCGCTTCAAATCAAGCTTTTTAAAGAGATACTAAAGAATGGTTACTCCGTCAGAAAGGTTGAAGAACTGGTACAAGCACTAAAGAATGGCGATGATATTGAAAGCGGAAAGAAGAAGATTATCGCACGAAACCAACTACCAGAAGAGTTCTGTGAACTTAGAAATCAATTGGCTTCATTCCTCAATACAAAGGTACAGATGACTTGTTCTCCAAAAGGTAAGGGAAAGATTAGCATTCCTTTTGCCAATGAAGCAGAACTCGAGCGCATCATGAACCTCTTTGATAAACTGAAAGCTTGAAGCATGTCTTTCCCAAGACTCATTCATATCATTGCCTGGGCAGCATTACTTGTGATGCCTCAGTGTGCTAAAGCACAACACAACGAACCTCGTGTGTTGATGTCTGACACAACACATCTTAAAGCAAACGAACTGCTAACACACAAGGATAGCGTCAATTTATTGGCTGATTCCGTAGCAATGAAGAAGAAAACGAAACGAGATTGGGCCACTTGGAGACCTGATCCGAAACGTGCTTTGTGGCTTGGACTCGTGCTTCCTGGTGCAGGTCAGATATACAATCGTAAGTATTGGAAACTTCCTATCATATATGGTGGCATTGTAGGATGCCTCTATGCCATGAACTGGAATAATCAAATGTATCATGATTACGCCCAAGCTTATATGGACATCATGGACAATGATCCGACAACGGCAAGCTATAATCAGTTCATGCACTTAGGAGCGAGGATTACAAATGACAACATATCACGATACCAAACGTTGTTCAAGAGTCGTAAAGATAGATTCAGAAGATGGCGTGATATGAGTTTCTTTGTACTTGTAGGTGTATATGCTTTGTCGGTAATTGACGCCTACGTAGATGCCTCTCTGTCAGAATTTGATATTTCAAACGACCTCAGTTTGCGTATTGAGCCAGCTGTTGTAAACACAAATAATCAACGAAATCCTCTACGGGGTGGCGGAATAGGTATGCATTGCAGTCTTACTTTCTGACCTTATATAAAGCATAAGCTCAGAAAATAACAATTATCCTATAAAAAAAGAACTAACATTTATAATGAAGAAAACATATTTAATTGCACTCTCATTGTTGTTTTTCAGCACCTGTAAGCTACAGGCTCAAGTCGTAAACAATGAGGAAGGTGACAACGATGAAACAGAAATTACGGTAACAAATGCACAAGGCAAGCGTGAAGTTATAGACCTTCCAGAGGCTATGACCATGGAACTTGACAGCCTAATGCGACTCTATAATACGAAGACTTACCTACGTCCCGACACGTCATGTAACCTTCCTGACGTCAATCCTGTATATGACATTGCAGTCTATAAGAAGCGACTTTCCATGCTTCCTACAATAATAGAGATGCCTTATAACGATGTAGTTCAGCAATTCATTGACCGATATAGCGGTCATCTTCGACGTTCAGTGAGCTATATGTTAGGGGCACAAAACTTCTATATGCCCATCTTTGAAGAGGCTTTAGAGAGTTATGGCTTGCCATTAGAACTTAAATATCTCCCAGTCATTGAATCGGCATTGAACCCCAGAGCCGTATCAAGAGTTGGAGCAACAGGCTTATGGCAATTTATGCTGAATACGGGAAAACGTTATGGTTTGACTGTCAACACGCTTGTAGATGAACGCCGCGACCCCGTAAAAGCATCTTATGCAGCCGCACATTACCTAAGCGATCTCTACAAGGTTTTTGGTGATTGGAATCTTGTTATCGCTGCTTACAACTGTGGACCAGATAAAGTTTACAAAGCCATCCATCGTGCCAAGCAGAATGATTATTGGCAAATTTATCCCTATCTTCCCCGAGAAACTCGTGGCTATGTACCCGCTTTCATTGCTGCAAACTATATCATGAACTATTATTGTGAGCATAACATCTGCCCGATGACAACCGAACTGCCTGCCAAAACAGACACCGTTGTTATCAATCGCGATTTGCATTTCGAGCAGATAGCCCACGTTTTAGGACTTGATGTTGACCAGATTGCAGCTCTAAATCCACAATATCGTCACAATATTGTAAATGGAAGTTGGAAACCATCTGCCCTTCGTTTGCCAGCAGCCTTAATCACAAAGTTTATTGACAACGAAGATTCAATCTACAATTATCAGCCCGACGATTTAACCAGTAAACGTACAGAAGTCGAGGTTAACGATGAGGAACCGACCATAGTACGTTATCGTCGTGTTCATAAAAGCTATGCTTCATCTTCTAAATATAGTAGTAAGAAAGGACGAAAAAAGAAAGAACGCAAAGAAAGAAGTAAGAGTATCACTATCCGCGAAGGTGATACGCTGTCGGAAATTGCACAACGTAACAAAATCTCTGTAAAGAAATTGCGTCGCCTTAATGGTATAAAGGGAAACAATATTCGCGCTGGAAAGAAAATCAAAATTAAATAATTAAGACGGAGGAAACATCATGGACGAGCACGATATGCGTGAAGTGGCCCGTGAGGCAGCAGAAGACAAGCTCATCACAGAAGCTTTTCAACACTTGTTAGACACTTATCTTGCATCACGACATCGCAAGAAAGTAGATATCATTACGAAGGCTTTCAACTTTGCTCGACAAGCACATAAGGGTGTAAGAAGGCTTTCAGGAGAACCTTATATCATGCATCCTATTGCCGTAGCACAAATTGCTTGTGAGGAAATGGGGCTGGGTTCGACAAGTATCTGTGCGGCGTTACTCCATGATGTGGTTGAAGATACTGATTACACGGTTGAAGATATTGAGAATATCTTTGGCAAAAAGATTGCTCAAATCGTTGACGGATTAACCAAAATCAGTGGTGGTATCTTTGGAGAACGAGCTTCAGCACAAGCTGAAAACTTTAAGAAGTTGTTGCTGACAATGAGCGATGACATCCGCGTTATCCTTATTAAGATATGTGACCGATTACATAATATGCGCACATTGGAGTCACAACCGGCCAACAAACAATATAAGATTGCGGGCGAGACATTATATATTTATGCACCACTCGCCAATCGTTTAGGGTTAAACAAAATCAAAACTGAACTTGAAGACCTTAGTTTCCGTTACGAACACCCCGAAGAATATGCTGCTATTAAAAGCAAATTGGCCCTCACTCAAGAGAAACGTGACGAGCTTTTCGCACAATTCACAGGACCAATCCGCGAAGCTCTTGACAAAATGAGTATCAAATACACCATCAAAGCCCGTGTCAAGAGCCCTTATTCTATATGGAATAAGATGCAGAATAAACATGTAACCTTCGAGGAGATTTACGACATTTTAGCGGTCAGAATCATATTCGAACCGAAAAAAAGAGATGAAGAAATCAACGAATGTTTCAACATTTATGTCGCTATTAGCCGTATATATAAGAGCCATCCCGACCGACTTCGCGATTGGTTAAACCATCCAAAGGCGAATGGTTATCAAGCTCTTCACGTTACGTTAATGAGCAAACAAGGGCGCTGGATAGAAGTGCAAATTCGCTCAGACCATATGAATGAGGTGGCCGAACAAGGGTTTGCAGCTCACTGGAAATACAAAAATGGAGGTGAATATAGTGAAGATGAGGGTGAACTTAACGATTGGTTGAGTACCATTAAAGAAATTCTTGACGACCCACAGCCTGATGCTATGGACTTCCTTGATAGCATAAAGCTCAATCTTTTTGCTTCAGAGATTTTCGTATTCACCCCAAAAGGTGAGATAAAGACATTGCCAGCAGGTTGTACTGCACTTGATTTCGCATTCCAAATCCACACTTTTCTCGGCAGCCATTGCATTGGAGCAAAGGTCAATCACAAGCTTGTTCCATTGAGTCATAAACTGAACAGTGGCGACCAAGTAGAGATATTAACGAGTAAAGCCCAACATGTGCAACCCTCATGGATTAGTTTTGTATCGACAGCCAAAGCCAAAGCTAAAATTCAAGCCATACTAAGACGTGACGACCGAGAGTCACAAAAGAAGGGCGAAGAACAGCTGAAAGAATGGTTGAAGCTTCATTCCATGGAGTTGACGTCATCTGTTTTAGACAAACTTTGTGACGTTCATCACGTACAAAAGCATGAAGAACTATTCAAATCAATCGGTGAAAAATCTATCATTCTTGGTGATTCAGATGCAGACGCTCTACTCGGCAAGACCAAAAAAGAATCAACTTCACTTGGATGGCGACGCTATGTACCATTCCTCCACGACAAGAAAACTACCAAAACTAACATAAAGAAAGTTGATATTTCTATGCTTTTCACGGTTGATAAAGACTTCAACAAACGTCAACCCGTTATCATCAGTGAGAAGACTATTGGCAATTATATATTCCCTGGATGTTGTCACCCTATCCCAGGTGACGATATTCTCGGCTATATAGATAACAATAATCACATTGAAATCCATAAACGTGCATGTCCGGTTGTAAGCCGCTTAAAATCAAGCTACGGCAACCGAATCCTTGATGCAAAATGGGACATGCATCGACAAATGTTCTTTGACGCCACAATTGAAATCAAAGGAATTGACCGAAAAGGTATGCTACACGACTTAGCCGATGTTATTTCAGACAAGATGAATGTCAATATTCGCAAGATTACCATTAATAGTAACGAAGGAATCTTTGATGGAAGCATTGAGATGCGCGTGCATGATCGTGACGAAGTAAGGGTAATCATGGAGAATCTCATGGCAATAGATGATTTAAAAGAGGTACAACAAATTATGTAAGTTATTTGAATAAACTTTGATTATATAACTTAAGTCCATGCAAGACAACATGTGTACAATATAATAATAGGACCTTTGGCTTCATAATATGATTAGCTCCCACTACACCAATCCATCAAGTTGTTTCTTGAGCTGCTGTAATTGATCTCGCACAGAGGTAAGCATTGTCATGACATCTGCTGTTTTATCCACACCCTCTCGATTGGCATTCATAACTTTTCTGGCTGCGGCAATCTTGAAACCACGCACTTTCACAAGGTTATAAATGACCTTAATTTGCTCTATATCTTTATCAGTATATTGCCTAATCTTTGTACCATTCTGCGTTTTTGGGCGTAGTTGCGGGAACTCACCCTCCCAAAATCGCAATGTACTCTCATTGATTCCGAATTGTGCAGCGACTTCCTTTATGCTGTAATATAACTTCAGATTCTTGTTTGTATTTAAGGCCATAATTCGTGATTTTTGTTGAAACTATGCGCTATTTCTTTGCAAAGTTAGCAATTTTCTATAAACTCCACTCCACCATCTCTAAACTTTTTTGTATCTTTGCCACTGATTTTTCATCGCCGCGAAGTTTCTGTTGCATCATTGCAACAATGCAAAGGCAGAAGTTTTCCTTCAATGCGTGGAAACGAACACGATGGATAACGAGTAAAGAACACTTAAAATACAATATATTGAAGATGATGACAGCGAATGAAGTTCGTGAATCTTTCAAGAAATTCTTTGAAAGTAAGGGGCACAAGATTGTAGCTTCAGCTCCTATGGTCATTAAAGATGACCCCACGTTAATGTTTACCAATGCCGGCATGAACCAGTGGAAAGACATTATACTCGGTACAAAAGACCCGGGAAAAGACGTGAGAAGAGTAGATTCTCAGAAGTGTCTTCGTGTGAGTGGAAAGCACAATGATCTCGAAGAAGTAGGACATGATACTTACCATCACACGATGTTTGAGATGTTAGGTAACTGGAGTTTCGGAGATTATTTCAAAGAAGGTGCAATTGATTTTGCATGGGAATATCTTGTAGATGTACTCCATTTGAACCCAGAAGATCTTTATGTTACAGTATTTGAGGGTGCTCCCGAGGAAGGACTTAAACGTGACGACGAAGCTGCATCTTATTGGGCTAAGCACGTACCTGCTGACCATATTATCAATGGAAACAAGCACGACAACTTTTGGGAAATGGGAGATACTGGTCCATGTGGTCCTTGTACAGAGATTCATGTAGATTCTCGCACTCCCGAGGAGAAAGCAAAATTGCCTGGACGTGAACTCGTAAATAAAGACAATCCTCAAGTAATTGAGATTTGGAATATCGTGTTTATGCAGTTCAATCGCAAAGCTGACGGCAGTCTTGAGCCGCTTCCTATGCACGTGATTGATACGGGAATGGGATTCGAACGCCTTGTACGCATGCTGCAAGACAAACACAGCAACTATGATACGGATATCTTCCAACCAGTCATTAAGCAAATAGAATTACTCAGTGGAAAGAAATATGGTTACACAACTCCAACGGGAGAGAATGGCGAAGGCAAAGACGAACAAGAGAAAATCGATATCGCCATGCGTGTGGTTGCAGACCACTTGCGTGCTGTAGCATTTTCTATTGCCGACGGACAGCTGCCGAGTAATGCTAAAGCGGGCTATGTGATTCGTCGCATCTTGCGTCGTGCGGTGCGTTATGCTTACACATTCCTCGATCAGAAAGAAGCTTTCTTATATAAACTTGTTCCTGTTTTGGTTCAGGAAATGGGCGAAGCTTATCCAGAACTTTCTGCTCAACAAGAGCTTATTTCGCGTGTGATGAAGGAAGAAGAAGATTCTTTCCTGCGCACATTGGAAAAGGGAATAAATCTCCTTAATGGTGACATGGACGAGCTGAAAGCTCATGGGAAAACAGAATTAGATGGCACAAGCGCCTTCCGTTTGTTTGATACTTATGGATTCCCACTCGACTTAACCGAACTGATTTGTCGTGAACATGGTTACACAGTAGACGAAAAGGGCTTCGATGAAGAAATGGCGAAGCAAAAAGCAAGAGCCAGAAACGCTGCTGCTGTGGAAAACGGTGATTGGGAAGTCGTTAGAGATGGCGAACAAGTATTTGTGGGTTACGACTACACCGAATACACTTGTCATATTCTTCGCTACCGAAAAGTTACTCAAAAGAAGAATACTTTCTACGAAATCGTACTCGATTATACTCCCTTTTATGGTGAAATGGGTGGCCAAGTCGGTGATCAAGGCACGTTAGTTAGCGAGAATGAAACAATTACGATTGTCGACACGAAGCGCGAGAACAATCAGAGCATCCATATCGTTAAAGATCTTCCAAAAGATATCGAGGCCGAATTTATGGCATGTGTCGACGTGGAGAAACGCAACGGAAGCGCAGCAAATCACACGGCTACTCACCTGCTTGACTATGCGTTGAAACAGATTTTAGGCGATCATGTCGAACAGAAAGGCTCATACGTTGATCCGACCACGTTGAGATTTGACTTTTCCCACTTCCAGAAAGTAAGTGATGAGCAACTTCGTCAGGTTGAAAGACTCGTCAACAAAATGATTCGCGAAGATTATCCGCTTGACGAACACCGCAACACTCCGCTTGAGGAAGCTAAGGAGCTTGGCGCAGTGGCACTCTTTGGAGAGAAGTACGGAGACAAAGTCCGCGTAGTTCGTTTCGGTCCGAGTTGCGAATTCTGCGGCGGTATCCACGCGAAGAGTACTGGCCAGATTGGTTTCTTCAAAATCATCAGCGAGAGCAGTGTGGCCGCAGGCATTCGTCGCATTGAGGCCTTAACTGGTGTTGCATGCGAGGATACAATCTACGCGTTGCAAGATACAATGAATGACCTCAAGTCAATGTTCAACAATGCTAAGGATTTGAAGGCAACACTATTGAAATTCATCGGCGAGCACGATGAGATGCGCAAAGAAATCGAGAAATTCCAAGCCCAAGCCGTTGAGCGCGTTAAAGACGAGCTGCTCAAGCGCGCACAGAACGTAAACGGCGTTCAGGTGATTAAAGCTGTGCTGCCTTTAGAGCCTGCCGCAGCAAAAGACCTCGTCTTCAAACTGCGCGAGATCATAAATGAGAAACTTGTTGCTGTCATTGGAAGCACCGCAGGTAATAAGCCACTTTTGACCGTGATGTTTAGTGACGACATGGTGAAAGATCATGCGCTCAACGCCGGTAAAATTATCCGCGAGGCTGCAAAACTCATTCAAGGCGGTGGTGGTGGACAGCCCCATTATGCTCAGGCTGGTGGTAAAAACATAGAAGGCATCAGCGCAGCCGTCGATAAAGTTATTGAACTTGCAAATCTGTAATCAGATTAATATAAATCTCACAAATCAACAAAGCCTCGCATCGTGATGATGTGAGGCTTTATTATTTTCTTACGGCCGAAAAGCAAAAAGACCATGAAAAGAGCACTTCGCCCATAAGAGATAAGCAGAAACGAATAAAGGGCGATTTTTTTCATAAGACAAAGGCATAAAAAGCCCAAACGAATCAGTATAACACTGTGATTTTTGTCATCTCGGCAGTCTTTTCCTTAAAAATCTCGGCCGAAACACGACGCCCACGAAGACTTCTAACCTTCGGGAAGTTCATAAAATAACCATCGCGTGTGGTATACCAATTGAAGTTTTTCACACGACTGACCTTTCTAATTTCTCGGTCGATTCCACGGGCATAATGCGGATTAACCACCGAAAACAAATATTCGCCTGAGTCGAGCAACAGCGCTAACACTAAGTAGTCGCGCGACGGCTGCGGTTGAGCAGGTTTTACCCCACGCGTGGAGCCTGTCACACGGATATTCCAGCCATAGTTGCGATTCAACTCATCGGCCATTCTCCTAAACACCACACCATGTGGCGCCGTGTCTCTCATGCCTAAAAAAGCTATCTTGAGATGAATCATTTCATGGAGCAAAACGTTTTGAAACTCACGTTCTGAAAGGTCATAAAAATTACTCAGCCGAATTGCAAAATCAGTGAATTTTTCACTCTTAAACAAACGTTTCACACGCTTGCAAGCCATTGAACCCAAGCGCGTCCTCGACCGAGACAAAGCCAAGCGGGGAAGCGGAAGTTCGCCATCAAAATATTCTTTGTTGAAGATGGCAAACCAATGTTCCATCCACAGCTTATCAACTTGCATAACGTTTTTTTGAAGAAAAACAAAAGTCAAAGCCGACTATCGAAGGCACGACACATCTTCCGACGCCGCCAATCTATAGCCAAAGGCTTTGACTTGCTTGCAAACTAATGTTTCGTTGCAGTTAATTCGGTGAGTTTCTTCTCCACCTTCTCCGACAATACAGTACTCAGCACCACATTGCCTTTCTTATCAATGACAACCATTGCTGGAATCCATTTTACACCATATTGCTTTGCGATTGTCGACTCACGCATCTTTTTCAGCTCGCTGACAGCGGTATATTCCATGCCATACTTCTCGATTGCCTTTTCCCAATTGGCTTTTTCTGTGTCAAAAGAGACGCCGACAAAAACTACACCTTTATCTTTGAACTCACGATACATGCGCACAATATTGGGCGCATCTTTTCTGCAGTCTGGGCACCAGCTGGCCCAAAAATCAAGAACAACAACCTTTCCTTTCAGGCTACTCAATTTGAAACTCTTGCCATCAACCGTCTTCAGCTGAAAATTTGGAGCTTTCGTACCGGCTTTTACCATCTCAACAGCATATTTGCTGTCTTCGTCAGCGTTATTCTCCTGTGCATTGGCAATAACTACACTTCCGATGAGCGCAACTGCCACAATTAATAAACGTTTTAACTTCATTTTTCTGTTTTTATTTAATAATCTTATGATTTCTGTTCATATCCTGCTGACTATAACCTCTTCGCAATGCGTCTCACCTTAGAAGTGTAGGCCTTATCTTCAGCGTAGCCTATGCGGTCAAGAAAATCATAGTAATCTCCGCTGACATATTTATATTGCACTGCATCGCGATAGGCTCTCACGCAATCCATCCAGTTTGGGAATTCAAAATAGCTGCCATCCGACGGCCTACGAAGTCCGAAGATGTTATGAATGGTCTGACAGATGTTACTTGTGAAATTTCCAGTCTCCAACAAAGCCTGCGCCATAACAATCTTCTTAAATTTGATGCCATACTGGTCGAGAACATCAGAAAGATTCTCCAAAGTCAATTCCAACTCGGGTACAAGCTCCGCATCAGGATAATCGGCCGCATATTTTCTGCCGTCGAAGACCGCATGTTGAGACACGCTGTCGTTTGCCAAAGGAATAGCCACAGCATCGGTCTTTGCCTTGCCGGGCAACGCATCTTGTGCTGCGCCCCACATGGGAAACAGACAAAATATCAATGAAAAAATCGTTTTCAAAACAAACATATATTTATCTTATAACGCAAATCATAAGAAAATATTATAAAAGACATAAAAAGCGCAAGTTCAATAACAGAACCTGCGCCGTTTTTGACTCTTACATGCTGCAAAGGAACGACAATGCAACAAAAGACGCAAAAAGCCGAATGCAACATTTAGCTTTTTAGCATATTACGTGCAATAGCATCATTATTTCTTCTTTCCAAAACTTATGCCGGGTTTATCTGCCTGTTTTGATTTAGAAGTGGGCTTTTTTTCAACCTTAAACAGCGTAGTATCTTTATTTATACCCACCCAAATGGTCTTTGGACTGCCGTCGACATTCGTCTCACCCTCAATGGCCAATTCATAATGGCGTTTATCGCCAGTTCCTTCAGTTTTTCCTGTAAAAGACAGGCTGCCAATTTCCAGATTCAAGGCAGTTTCTAAAGCGGGGAAGCCGTATTTCAGCAGCACGTTGTATGCAGCTGTACGTTTGTCATGGGCGACCTTCGACGTACCGGCGCGGTGTGACAATGTCGAGTGTTGAATGTCAACCAAAGCATTATATTGCACAATAAGCTCTGGCAATTTTAGCGTTTCAGGCTCAAGATCGTTGAGTGCTTCCATGCGAAGAGCAATTGCACTCAATGCCTTGTCGGTGGCAGCGCGCAAAGCCTTGATATTATAGGTTCCCGTAGGAATGACCGACTTCAAAGCGTCGAGATAGCGCTTTTCGAAGGCCTCGTTAGCTTTCGAAAGACGCGTAATGGCTGGCGCTGCAGCAAGTAGCGTGACAACATCCGTAAGTTTAGCATCTTGCAGGTCGGATACAAGGTTTTTTATCATCCCCGATTCCTTATTGTAGTTTGCCAAAGTGAGTTTTGGGTAGCGCGACAAAACATTGCCCATTTGGCGTGCCGCCTTTTTTGTGGCCTCATCATCAGCGTGAGCATTCATCTCAACCAATAATTGCAGTGCACGATAGGCAGAGTTTCGCTTGCGGTCGAGCTCCTCCAAATCGGCCGTTCCCTCTCTTTTCCTTGGGATATTCAGCGCCTTGTCTTCTTCGGCCAACGCATCCTTCAGGGTCTTCAACAATGTTTTCATTTTTTCGATACCAGCCGCTTCACAAAGAACAACAACGTGGGATGCAAACTGGAAATGCTCCATGTTTTGGAGTCTGTCTTTCTTGAAATTCTTTACAACCATAGGTTAAAGATTAAAATTAATAATTATATAGAGTTTCGGCCACGGCCGAAAATCAGTTTTACATAATTTTCACTCGTCGGCCACGGCCGAAAATCAGTTTTTTACAATTTGAGCGTTTCGGCCGTGGCCGAAATGCAGATTTACGCTAAATTCTATTCTTCGGCCGTGGCCGAAACTCTGTTTTTCCCAATTTCTGAATTTCGGCCACGGCCGAAAATTAACATTTTTCATTTCAAGCATCTTCATAATGGTCAATAGATTGTTAATAGAAAGTTATAAACATTTCTTTATGATGACAAAGATAATAAATTTAATTTTTAGTTCCAAATTTATAATAATATTTTTTACATCAAAAATTCATTATTTTGAACTTGGTCACTATTCAAATTAGTGATAAATTGCGCTGAATGTTGTTTGTCATATGATTAAAACAGCAATTTTCCGCAATTCTACTATTGCGGAAAATCGTTATAAACATTCATATGAACAAAAATGATTAGCGAAACATAAATTATGACATCAATGCACAATTAAGCCACGAACAACACACAGATAATAATATTGACATGCTACAAAGCGATTGACAAAATATAAAATCAAAGGAAAGTTGCATAAAAATCAGTAGCAGAAATGAAGGTTAGCAGATGTAAGGGCATAAAAACACGCGCCACAGCGCAGTTTATTCCGCTGTTTGAGTTTTCGGCCAGTTTACAAGAAACAATTTATCAGTAGCGCGTGTAAAGGCCGTGTACAACCAGTGGATATAATCAGGTGTGAGCATATCGTCGGTCATATATCCTTGGTCAATATAAACATGCGACCATTGGCCACCTTGGGCCTTATGACAAGTCACGGCGTAGGCATATTTTATTTGAAGCGCATTGAAATAGACGTCTTGTTTGAGTTTCAACAGGCGGTCATGTTTGCGTGGAATGTCAGCGTAATCTTCCATCACGGCCTCATAAAGCTGCTGTTGCTGTTCGTGGGTTAAGGCCGGCGCTTCTGTCAGCAGTGTGTCTAAGATTACAGTTTGCTGCATTTCGATGTTGTCATAATCAGGGAATTGTAACCAAACATCAGCGAATCTAAAGCCAAAAAGCGTTCGAATGTTACTCACACGCAGGGTTTTCACCCGATCTCCATTAGCAATAAATGTTAGGCCATTGTTTTTATCCTGAACATCGTCTAAATACTTATTTCGCACCACCATTAACTGGTCTCCCGTGCAAAGTTCTCCCTCTCGGTCGAGGACGGTGGCCCGAATGCCTTGATTATATACATTTGCGCGTTTGTTGCTCCGCGTGACAATCATCGTTTCATCAATACCCACCTCACCATAACTGCTGCTGATACGCTCAACGAGTTCGTCGCCCGGCACCATTATGATGTCTGCAAAGCCATGGAAACGAATGCGAGGGAGTCCTGTTTGCAACAAGGTTTCATACGACGATTCGGCCTGCGCCAATCCACGGAAAGCCTCAGCATTGTGCTCTCCTACCCCTGCCGAAGTGCTGGGAGTGAGGCTTCTGATATAAGTGGCGTTGGCCAAAATTCCGCTATTCTGGCTCTGCCTCAAAACCTCATTCAAATCACATTCATAGACTTTTAGGCCCATCATTTCCAAAATGCTCCCATCTAAAGCGGGCGCTTCTGCCTCTCCCACCGGCGGCAGCTGTGCGCTATCGCCCACCAATATCATTCGACAATTCTGCCCATTGTAAACATATTGCACAAGGTCGGAAAGTAAGTTGCCCGAACCGAAGTCGCTCGCCATGTTGCCACCAGTGCCAATCATCGAAGCCTCGTCAATCATGAAGAGCATATTTTTATGCATGTTTTCATTCAGACTAAACTGCCCGCCAAGCCCTGAATAACTTTTTTCACGATAAATTTTGCGATGGATAGTAAAAGCAGCATGGCCGCTATTCATCGCAAACACTTTGGCTGCACGTCCTGTTGGGGCCATTAACAACAACTTTTGGCCTAAGCGCGAAAATGTGCGCACCATTGCTCCGGCAAGCGATGTTTTTCCCGTTCCGGCCGAGCCACGCATTATCATCACGCAGTTTTGTGCCCTATCGGCCAAGAACCGCGCAAAGGTTTCGAGTGCGTTCTGCTGGTCATACGTGGGCGTAAAACCAAATTCGCGCACCACTTCGTCTATAAATTCCTGTATTTTCAATGCGATAACGTAGAAAGTTTTTGTAACTTTGCAGACAACAGCAGTTCATTCACGTGTGCTGTCAATCAATAACGCTGCAAAGATAAAAACAAATCTCCAAATGAAGTTGGCAAAACATCATAATTTATGGCTCGCCCTATGCGTACTTGTGTTAGCCGTCATGTGCTATATGAGCATCAGTGCGCCCATAAAATTCAAGAAAGAACAGCAGTTTCGCGAGCAAGCTGTCATTAGCAGGCTGTCGAAAATCCGCGTTGCCGAACTTTCTTATTGTCGCGATCACAAAGTGTACACCGGCGATTTCAACGTGCTCATAAAAGGTGGTTATTTGGCAGATAGTCTGCAATATATCCCTTTCAGCGATGGGAAACGCTTTGATTTGGCTGCAACTGTGCAGGTAAGCAAGAGCGGACGTCAGCTTCCTTTGGCAGAGTGTGGAGCGACTTATGACACTTATCTGAATGGGCTTGACGAGAACAGTATTGCCAACCTCATCGAGAAAGCCAACGAGCGTGGGCGCTATGCAGGAATCCGCATGGGTGATATTGCTGCTGGTGACACACAATTGTCTATTAACAAATAACAAAACTATGCCCGAAAATCCAATCATACCCCCTTCTCAACGCGTCACATTAAGGTTGAGCAGCACAACAATGTCGTTCGCCGTTATCGATGACAAGGCGGTGAACGGTTTGCGCTATGAACCTTATGTTGTAAAGAGTGGCATGTCGATGGCTGCCAATCTACGCGAAGCATTTACCGAGAGCGAACTGCTTAGCCAAGACTATCAACGTGCACAAGTGCTCATTGATACGCCTGTGATGCTCGTTCCATTAGAGGAATTTGTCGCCGAAGATGCCGAAACCCTCTATCATTATACGTTTACGGGGCATAAGAATGATGAAATTCTCAACACAATCTTGCCCACACAAAACGCTGTTGCGGTTTATCCCATCAATAAAGACATAAAACTTGTGCTCACTGATCATATCAAAGACATTCGCATTATGCCGTTGATGCAACCTGTGTGGAACTATCTTCATAAGCGCAGTTTCATAGGAACGCGGAACAAACTCTTTGCGTATTTCCGCGGAAAACAGATGGAAGTGTTCTCTTTTTCGAAGAATCGTTTCCGTTTTTGCAACCGATATGACGTGACCAACTATAATGACGCCGCTTATTATATGCTTTATGTTTGGAAACAGTTGAACTTTGATGCCCACGAAGATGAGCTACATCTATGCGGTGTTTTGCCTGATCGCGAGTTGCTTTCTGCGAACTTAAAAGAGTATATTCAGAAAGTTTCGGTCATCAATCCGATGGCAGAATTCAACCGCGCACCTATTACAAAGATAAAGGATTTGCCTTTCGATATGATGACATTATTTATTAAAGGTAGATAGAAAAACATTATGAGAATCATCACAGGAACGTATAAAGGACGTCATTTCGACATCCCCCGAACATTCAAAGCACGACCAACGACCGACTTTGCAAAGGAGAATATCTTCAACGTGTTGCAAGGTTATATCGACTTTGAAGGCATATCGGCGCTTGATCTCTTTGCCGGCACAGGCAGCATCTCATTAGAACTCGTTAGCAGAGGATGCAAACAGGTGGTCAGTGTGGAGGCCGACCGTGACCATTTTAACTTTATTCGCCAGTGTTTTTCAAAGCTTGGAGAGGATAAAGACATACTTATCAGGGGCGATGTCTTCCGTTTTATCAAGCGATGTCATGAGCAATTTGACTTCATTTTCGCTGATCCGCCTTATGCATTAAAGGAACTTCCCAAGATTCCTGACCTCATATTAAATGGCGATTTGCTTGCAGATGGAGGCATCTTTGTCTTCGAACATGGCAAAAACTATGATTTCTCAGCTCACGAACGCTTTGTTGAGCATCGCAGTTATGGCAGTGTTAACTTTTCGATCTTCAGGTAATTTTCTCTGAGAAGCAGCGTGCTCACCTGTCATGCAGATTGTAATTTCATCTTGCATGGATATAGAACATTATCCAACGACATATTTTATAACGCACTAAACAATAAAAACCTATATGAGACCAAAAAGACTTCTTGCAATCTTTTCCTTAGGCTTATGCGCGCTAACAACGCTACAAGCACAGGAAAATGAGTTTGATTTAGGCAGCCAACGCTCCGAAGTACAGCTTGTAAACCCTGTACCTGGAAAGAAAATCGACCATCATGGCCTTATCATTAACCCCACTCCTACCGATTTAAAACTAATCAATGGAGAATCAATAGACGTTACTGGTGGTATAAAACTCATTCAACCACGAACAAAAGCAAAGACATCATGGGACTATTGGAAAGACCTCGACTTCTTGTCTCCTGCGGTTAAAGGGGTGCCTTTAAGCATTCAATTTGTTAAGATACCCGAAGTTTGTGCGAAAGGCCTTAGCGATAACCCAGCTATTGATGGGGCCTATACGCTCAAAATCACAAAGAAGGGAATCTCTATCCAGGTATCCGAAGATCTGGGCGTATTCTATGCAATTCAGACTTTACGCCAGATTATGGAGAGTCCTGTGGCTGAAGGTGGAAAGAAACTACCTTGTTTAGAGATAAACGACGCCCCCGTTTTCCCCTATCGTGGCGTAGTTGAAGGCTTCTATGGCACTCCGTGGTCACACGAAGTGCGTTTGTCGCTGATTAAATTCTATGGCAGATATAAGCTCAACACTTATATTTATGGACCAAAAGACGACCCTTATCACAGCTCACCCAACTGGCGTTTGCCTTATCCTGCAAAGGAACAACAGAATATTAAGGAGCTCGTTGAAGCATGTAAACGTAATCGTGTGGAGTTCGTTTGGGCCATTCACCCTGGTAAAGACATTCAATGGAACGAAGAAGATTACCAGAATTTAGTTCATAAATTCAATCTTATGTATGCCGATGGTGTACGTTCTTTTGCAATCTTCTTTGATGATATATCAGGCGAAGGAACTAATCCTAACCGACAAGTTGAGTTATTAAATCGCTTAACCAAAGAGTTTGTGAAACCTAAAGAGGATGTTTCTTCACTCATCATCTGCCCTACTGACTACTCAAAGTTATGGGCAAATCCTGGCGAAAATGGTCCTTTGGCCATCTATGGCCGTACACTTGACCCTTCCGTTCGCGTGTTTTGGACAGGCGATGTCGTATGCAGTGATGTCACAAAAAGCACGCTGGAATGGGTTGATAGCCGTATAAAGAGACCGGCTTTCTTTTGGTGGAACTATGCCGTTACAGACTATGTACGCAATCTAATCCTACAAGGTCCCGTGTATGGGCTTGATACTTCCTTGACAAGTAAAGACATGTGCGGCCTCGTTAGCAACCCAATGGAGCATGGAGAAGCCTCAAAACTATCCCTCTATAGTGTGGCAGACTACACTTGGAACCCTTCTGTTTATAACCCCATTGATAGTTGGGAGCGTGGCTTATCTGTCATGATGCCTCATGCAACGAAGGCTTATCGCACGTTTGCCATACATTCTGCCGACACCGAAACAGGCTACCGACGAGACGAATCGTGGGAAACAAAGACTTTCCGCCTGGCAGATTACACGCAAGCGAAACGCGACTCGCTTTACAATGAGTTTGAACGTGTGGCAAAAGCTCCGTCAGAAATCGAGGCCGCTTGCACCGATTCGCTGCTGATGAAAGAGCTAAAGCCCTGGCTCATTGAGTTTGGTAAGCTCGGCAAACGGGGCAAAAAAGCTATCGAACTCATGGATATCTATCGCTCAGGTGATGCACAAAAGTTCTGGAATGCCTATCTTTCAAATCGCATGAGCCTTGAAGATAAGCAGGCATACGAGGCACATAAGTCGGGAACCATGAAGCTTCAACCCTTCTATGAGCATGCAATGGAAGACCTGGGCAATGCTTTTTACGAACAACAATCAGGGCATAAAGCATTTAGTTTGCGTGGAATTGGCTCGTATAAGAACCTTCGTACAACGCAAAGCCACCTGATGTTAGATGGCGACGACACAACTTTCTACACCTCAGGTGAAGGACAAAAGGATGGCGATTGGATTGGAATAGCACTTCCTGAGATAAAGAGTATCAAGGAAGTACATATCCTTCAAGGAAGAAACTCTAAGGATGATAGCGATTATTTCGACCATACTACGTTAGAATATTCTACAGATGGCAAGACATGGCAACCGCTTTTGGCTGATCTCCGCAATCAATATGACATTCAATGGAAGTCTAACGAGCCTGTAAACGCACGTTACATCAGATTGCGCCGACTAACTTCTGACCGCAAGAACTGGGCTTCAATCCGCTCATTTGTGGTTGTGCCGGCCACCTCATCTCTACGTGCTTCGGCCAGCGACAATAGCAATGCAGACATGATTCTCCGTGCTTTCGATCGCCAACCCAATACGGCTTTCAAAAACACAGGTACTCTTTCATTCGATATTTCAAAAGGAACAACAGCCTATACCTTTATGCTCGACCTACCAAAAGATGGTTCTATACGTATCTGTCAGTATGACAAACGCAATCATCTCATGGCAGAACAAACTACCGATAAACCTTTCTTCACGGTCGAAGTAGCAAAGAAAGCTACCCGCATCGAACTGATTGGTAAAGCCAATGTTTATGAAGTCATTGCTAAAGAAAAGTGAATCATAAAGCAAACTGATAAGAAATGCTGTCAGAAATAAGTTTCTGACAGCATTTTTTGATACGTACCTTCATACAAAAGCACACAAAGCGTGTTTCCTATTGATGCTTTCTCAGCCTCCAGAAAAGGAAGACGGCCAATAGAACTATCGGTACTGCTAACTTCAAATTATCCATTATAGCTGGCGAATCGAAGCTAAAAAGCAACATAAAAAATAGCACAAAGGCTACAAACAAATAGAAAACAAATCTTAATATCTTAATCATGATCTCACTATCGCTATGAGATTGCCTCGCCGTTTGGCACTTCAAAGCATCTATAAATAAAGTAATATAAGAGCAAATAAAGGCTCGACGTCAACAAACTAATAAACAACCAAGACATCGAAGCCAAGTTTACAATCACACGAATGAATAGAAGATCGCAAACTTTCTCTATCAATAAGAGTGCAAATAATACCCAACCATTTTCTCTTATGCGCCCCGAGAAGTTGAAAATTAAGATACATACCAACACAAACCACATGCCTTGCAACATCCAATAAGTGCACATGAGCATCATCTGCAACGTACTTACCATTGTAAACTCATTGAAATTGGAGCTCATAATGTACCATGTATTCATGATATTCAAAATGTAACTCAGTGCCAACATGAAGATAAAAGCCAAACAAAACCAAGGTGCCCACTTGGAAAATGGCTTCAAGGCAACGCGCAATACATTAAGAATATAACCCGAACATGCCACTATCGCCCCATTCAACAGCAACAAAAAGACTTTACTTTTGAGTATAGGCATCAGCAACACCAGAACCACATTGTCTGAACTTAAATGAAAAAGGGGATCCATTATGCTTCGAAAAGCAAGTAGAATACCTATCCCCCATAGTGCCATCTTCATTCTCTTATGTTGCGTTTGGCTAATTTTAAACGCTGAAATTCCGTTGGTTTTATTCATTCTCTTTCTCCTTTTATTGTTTAAAAATTAACATTCTATCTTTTAACTACACTTTTCTACGCCCCTATTTCTATTTATACAGTCCTATTTTCCAATAGCCAACAACCACCAACAACGTTATCATCAGACACAAAACACCACCGATGATATAGGCCGTTTTACGCTTTTCCCAATAAAACGTATTATTATCCACCAAGTCAATCTTAGCTAAGTGCATTTGTTTCTGCAGCATCTGAACACTTGCTGCATAGGAAACCTTCCCCGTATTTAAGTCAAAGATGAAATACTTTTGTTCGCTCTTACCTAACACCCGATGACCAACAACCTGCACTTTGGTCACAGGTGCTAACACAACTTCGTTTCCTTTGGTAATCGATCCGTTCTCCGGATAGTCGACAGAAGATAGGGAATAAACTTTATTTAGTGGCACATACCAGCTATCACCAATGCCTAAATCTACATGAAACACGATGGAAATCATGGCCATATAAAGCACACTGCACACTGCATAAACAAAGATTGCCAGTCCGGGAGTAAGGAATGCCAACATCATTTTTTGCCCTCTACCTTTTGGTTTACAGCAAATACGAACGCCAAGAGCTGCTAAAGATCCTAAGACAACCGCCAACACAGAGAATATGATTCCCCAAATCACAATAGTAAACCCTATGCCCATACGCTTAATTTATTACAAGTTGTTTTCTCTCTTCATCCCAAACCTGTTTCCACTCGGCTTCCGTGATTATCTGATCTGCAATAAGACAATCAATAAAGTCTTCCTCATAACAACAGAGTTCGTCGTTAACTTCTTCGGGAAGGTCATCAGGATATTCATAAAATTCATGTTGTTCCTGTCCCCACCAATGCTCATCTTGCCGATAAACCCAGGATGTCAGATTCCCATTGTCTATCTTTCCCCAAAGTTCTCCGCTAAAGCTTGTCGTGTCATGGAAGTAATATGATCCGTGATATTGCAGTTTTTCAAGTCGCAAACAAAGGTCATAAAGCGCACCAAGAAGTGCTGTTGACAGATCACTTCGCATGATTTTCATTTCAAACGAAACTAAAAAGTCGATCTCTATTGTCTCATTCAATGTTACAATATGAGGCCATGCTGCTAATGTTTGGGCCACTTCTGCCCGCAACATCCTTAGCTTTTCATCAGATAAAGAAGGCTCCAAACGAAGGTAATGCTTTGCAATAACAACATGATTTTCTTTAATTTTATATTCAAACCATGTGTTTGAAGCCTGTCCAAAGCATCCCCAGCCACCATCAATTCGGCTGGTTATTGTCTTCTCCTGACGGAAAAACCAATACCGATAGCGCCAAAACATAAAGTAATGACGGTAGGCATAGAGGGTAAACAGCCCTGCAAGTACGACCACAACAAAGGGCATTAAGTCATGAGGACGGGCATTCATTGTCCCTAAAGCCATTAACCAAACAAACAATAACCAAAAGATAATGAGTAAAACGCGCCCTATTTGTCGCATCACATCTATCAGTCGCCAATGTCGCAAAGTCCACCTTTCCACGATTACGAGCTCAAAAAACCAGTTAATGAGCAGTGGAAGCATGAATGATATGCCCAAAATAAGTCCCTGACGATCGTTAGAATCAAGGAAAGAAAGACCGAAAGCAATTGCTCCTATAACAAAAAGTATTTTGTCTATATGCTTCATGAAGTTCATCTTTACTTATACTTTGAATGGTCAATCGAGGCGATGTTCGTCTAAATGTAAAACACAATCTTCTGCAACTTGCAGCACTCCTTTCATTTCCCGAAGCTCATTTATCGTCTTTTTCTTGTCAAGTTGCGGAGCCAAACGAATGGCAATGGCATTGAAATTGACGTAATTATAGATGAGCTTACACTGCTTAATACGCACAAAATTCAATAGCGCTTGCTTGCCAACACTGCGATCATAATAGATAATTAGTGTGCGGTCAACTGCCGTATCGCTTTTTGTTGTAACACTATCTACAGCCAAAGGTGTGTCACTTAAAGCTAATTGCCGCCTTGAAGTGGCACAAGCGGTGAGCACAACAACCACAAAAGTCAGCATGAAAAAAATACTCTTTCCTTTCATATCAACACACTTTAAAGTCTGAATCATAGCCCGTTTATCTATTGCTGTAGGCTTTTGCTGCTTTAAGATAAGGCTTATAAGCCGGCACATCGGGGTTTTCGACTACGCATTGCAAGGCTATAGCTTTCACCCATTCAGCACCATTATAACCATCTTCTCCTGGAATATACTGCCAACAGGCATGAATATTAAATTCATCTTTAAGTCTCCTGATTTCCTCATTCAAAGGCCTTTTGGGATGCACCCAACACTCTATTTTCTCCCTCAAGCTAAGTTTTGACATACGAATACGTTCATAATCGGCTCTATAAGCCTCAACATCAATAGGATTTCCCACTCTTCCGTGGAGTGCATTTAATACATATTGCACGTCTTCGGGCTTGCGATAACGCGCTAAAGTGACTAAGGCTCCGATGTAATGGTCGTTTAAGAAGAGAGCTTTTACACGTTGATAATAGGCGCGATGTGGCGGCATTCGCCAAAACAAGTCCCTGAGATAATCTATATGTTTGGCATTAGAAGCAAACAAGATACAACTATCAATAGCCACAGAATCGGCTTTAGTCAGCCCATATTGTCGGCCTTCCTGCTGCAGGATTTTTATGCGAAGGTTAGCCAACGACTCCATATACGAATCACAACCATATCGTTCTGGCACTGAGCTTTGATTCTGTATATCTAACAAAGCAAGGTTTTTGGCCATGTCAGGACGCTTTTTCAAGAGTGCAATAAAGGCTGCATAACGCGCCATTGGCACGCTATCTGAGGCGGCTATCTGATAGAGTTCATCAATGGTAGCCACTTGTTCCAAGGTGTCGATAAACTCATCTTGATGTGTCAATCGCCCCCCAGGGCCCACAGGACCCGGCGTATACGACCTGCCAATCCGCTGGATAATGCGCTCAACTTCTGGTCGAATAGATGTAGATTGACAGCCAACCAAAAGACAAGTAAATGCAACACACAAACCAAAGACTTTGATTCTCTTCATCTTAAAAACGCTTTTTCATCAATGATTCCACTAATCTTTTACGCCCAACTCATGCTTAGCTTCATTGCGAATATCCTCGTTTGTGCTCTTCAAGAGCTTTTTATAGAACTCCATGGCTTGCTTCTTGTTGCCTGTTTCCTTAGAAAGGGTGGCAATATTAGCTACAACAATGTCATCATCGGGCGCCAATTGGTAGAGCTGAAGCAAGACTTTTAAAGCCTCTTGCTTCTCTCCTTTTACAGACAACAACGCCGCTTTATTGTTTAAAAAGTAAATGTTCTTGGGATAATTCTTTAGCACATGGTCAACAAAACTCATGTTAACATCATCTTCTTGCGCATCATAGAGCTGACGAAAATAGTCTTGCAGTGTTGAAAAGAAGAACTCTTCAGGAGCCGAAGGAGTAGACTTATCGTTTGTCCAAAGCCATTTTTGGTGATTAATCACCGAGCGATCGATCACTTGTTTCATCGTTTCAACAGCCTCTTTTGAATGGTTTTCAAGCAGCTGTACATGGATTTTACCAAACCAAAGGTCAAGTCTGTCGGGATGTTTTGCCAAGCCTTCAGCAAACTTTTGGTAGAGTTTGTGCATGGTTTTCGCATCATAGTACACCTGATCTGTAATAGATCCGGCCTTATTTCCGGTTGAATCTGTCAGCAAAAGTCCGTTATTTACCGCCGTATCTGCCGAGAGTTGCAACACTTCATGGCGTGCTTCCATCAACAAAAGATTACACCAAGCAGCATAGATATCACCTGATTGCCCCGCTCTTTGTTCCCACTGGGGGATGAATTTGCGCAGTGCTGCCGTGTCTTTTTGCTTTAACAACGCTTGAAAATGTGCATAGTCTTTGGACTGTCCCCATGCCATGAGGCAACAAAGACATGTAAAACATAAAAGAATTGACTTTTTAAGCATATCCGAAATATTAAAGATTAACGTGACAAATATAAAGAAAAAAAATCAGAAAACAAGCAAATTATATTGTGAAATATATGAATCCACGCCGTAGGTGTTATGTATTTCCATATCATGCACCATTAAATCAAGTTGTTGAATGAAATTAATTGTATCATGAATGTGTGAATCAACGCTGTAAGCGTTGTACCTTTTACAGCCCAGGGTTGTCAAACGATAGTGCAGACTACCCTGGGAGTGTGCGTGTTGTGTGGGGAACAACGCTGTAAGTGTTGTACCTTTTTCAAGCGGGTTGACATTAAACATAGTACAACAGAAATGTTTCCACGCCGTAGGTGTTGTACCTTCTTTGAGGACTCCATAGCAAATGACAAAATGATTTGATGCAAAGCGGCGTGTCATTAGACTTGTTTTGCGCGATAAAATGATGCAAATCAGCACATGAAATGACTCTAATCATGAGACCTTTTATAGCTGACTGCAAATCAATGAATTGGCTGGCACAAAAAGAAACGACAGCCCCCTTCTCATCAAGAGAAGAGAACTGTCGTGTGTTTCATAAAAAAAGACATATTCAATCGCACTTAACGGCAGACTGAAATCAAGCAAAACCGCCCATAATTCGTCACTCCAAGCCTTCCACTTTGAGATTAGTGATGTGGCTGTTAAAGACTCCTGTGTGCTGTAATGGGAAGACTAAGGTGCTGATATAATACATATCACCACGCTTTCCGAAATTAATCTTACGCACAGGCAAATCACTTACGAGGTGATTATTAACAAAGAGTGATGTCTTTTCTTTGTCACCAACAATGGATACACGTACTTTCTCACCAGGAAAGAACTGATAATCGAACGTGTTGAGATAGCCGTCACGCGAGAAACCGAGTTTCCCTGAAATAGGATCTGACAGATAAAAGCGAGTATCGCCATAGTAGAAAAGCGTTGTTCCGCGTGCTTCTGAGCGTGCATCAATATCGAAACTCACGCGATAATGCCATCCAATTTGAGGACATTCCAAACGCGTTTCAGGAGAAACAACCTTCTGCTGATAGACAACTCCTGTGGGATAGTGTCCTGCATAGTTCATTCCTGGGGCCTCACTCAACGCCTTTCCGCGACTGACAAAAGTTGCATAATCGAATGAAGGCTTAGCCCCTGTCCACATCTTTGTAGCTAAAGTCTTCATGGCGGGTAACACGCGATAGTGCACATCCTTATCACTTATGCCGTTACCTTCTATATCATTCCACACCGCGAAAGCCCCTCCTTTAATTTGTTTGTGGCGTTCTGGGAACTGCATTCCATTGATATTCGCTGGAGTCCAAGTGTTATAGAGTCGCTTTGTGTCAAGATAGTCATAGTAATAACCAGCTTTTGGCACGATATATACTTGTCCATCAGGAATACTTATGAGGTCATAGCCGAGCTTAATCATTTCATCTGGTTTTGAATAATCATTCGACCAAGCATACATTAGCACGTCTTTCACCTTGATAGGTGTCGTGCCTTTAGCGTGTGTTTGCTGTCCCCATATCACCGCTTTTCTGTGATATTTCTCCACCAAACGAATGTAATGGTCGGTGAAAGCGCGGAACTTCTCAACGACTTTCTGGTCTTTATTGGAGTATTCATCCGTGCCAACATGAACATATTTGCCACGAAAGACGGGATTTTCTCCTTGCAAATATTCCGTAAACAACGAGTCACAAAAGGCTTGAGTCTGTGGATTCATGAGATCAAGGTGGTCGGGTGGATAGTCCTTACTGGCCAAATTAGGACGAAACCGCGTTAAAGCGAGGCAGTGAGCAGGTACATCTATCTCGGGGATTACCTCTATTCCAAGACTATCAGCAAGCTGTTGTAACGCGATGAAATCATGCTTTGTATAATGCCCATCGCGTGCCGTTAGTCCGGGAAACCATTCACTTTCCAAGCGGAAAGCAGCCGGAGTGCGGCTCCAATCGTTGTTATAGAACCACTGAAAGGCATTGTCATTCAGATGAATATGAAAGACATTCATCTTATAATAGGCTAACATCTTGACATACTGACGTAGCATTGACATTGGAAAATACTTGCGACCACAGTCCAACATGACGCCACGGAAGGGATAATCAGGCGTATCTCGAATTTCTCCTCGTGGCAAAGCATGGGACGGATGCTGTTCAAGCAGCTGCAACAAGGTGCGTGTTGCCCAATAAAGTCCTTTGCGATGGTTGGCCGAAAGAATAGGAGTGTCGTGTATAGACATCGTATATCCTTCTTCGCCTAAAGCCTTTTCGGCCTTTAATCTCAATACAATGTCACCCTTACGTGCCTTATCCTGTACAAGCGTTAGTTGCTTTCCAAAGAGTAGTTGATAATCATCGGCCAACTGTTGTGCCACTTTCTTTTCTTCTAATCCCTTATAGATGATGCGGCCAGAAAGGGCAATTGAGCCATCAAGTCCTTTCCATTCTTTCACCTCGGGGATAGTAAACGGCTTTTCGTTGATAGCAAATGACGACACGCATAGCGACAAAGCTATGGACAATAACAATAAAATTCTTTTATTCATCAATAGGTAATATTTTGTGGGTTATAGATTCTCATTGTGTAGAATGGCATTAAACAGCATTTATACTATAACGTTCCGATTGAGAAAATATTCTCAACCGGAACGATTTTTAATTCAAAATGGGTCCTGATATTACTTTAACTTCAATAATGTTGAATAGTTAGAATAAGATGTTTCAGAAGTTTTTGCTGCCACACGAACAAATACTGAGTTACGGGTATCAATGCCTTCGAGCATAGATTCTTATCATAATATTCGTTAAAATGAATGTATAGCTCAAAAAATATATATACATTTACAACACGAAATCCTTTATACCTAACAATAGATACATCATGAAGACTTTATCTTCAATAGCACTTACCCAGGTGGTTTGGCTCAGTGCAGTACCTGCTTTGGCACACAAAACACACAAACCCAACATCGTTTACATCATGTGTGACGACATGGGATACGGCGATTTGGCCTGTTATGGGCAACGATATATATTGACTCCCAACATCGATCGACTTGCTTCAGACGGCATGCGCTTCACTCAAGCCTATGCCGGAGCACCCGTCAGCGCGCCATCACGCGCTTGTTTCATGACGGGACAACATTCGGGGCACACCGAAGTACGTGGAAACAAAGAATATTGGAGCGCAAAGAACACTGTACTTTATGGCAATAACCGAGACTTTGCCATTGTAGGCCAGCATCCTTATGACCCTAACCACGTTATCATTCCTGAAATTTTGAAGGCTAATGGCTATCAAACGGGGATGTTTGGTAAATGGGCTGGCGGCTACGAAGGTTCTGAATCAACTCCCGACAAACGTGGTATTGACGAATTCTTTGGCTATATTTGCCAGTTCCAAGCCCATCTTTACTATCCTAATTTCCTTAATTCCTACAGCCAATCTCTGGGAGATAAGGCTGTGAAGCGTGTCGTCTTAGAAGACAATATCGCTTATCCGATGTTTGGAGACGATTATTTCAAGCGCCAATCTTACTCTGCTGATCTCATTCATCAGCACGCTTTACAATGGCTTAAGAAGCAAACGGCCGACAAACCCTTTCTCGGCATCTTCACATATACGTTGCCTCATGCCGAACTTGCACAGCCCAACGACTCTCTTTTGGCTTTCTACAAACGACGATTCTTTACAGATAAGACCTGGGGAGGACAGGAAGCATCTCGTTATAACGCTGTAGTGCACACGCATGCACAGTTTGCTGCCATGATTACGCGACTCGATGCATACGTTGGAGAGATTGTAAACGTGTTGAAACAAAAGGGACTTGACGACAACACTATCGTCATTTTTACGAGCGATAATGGCCCACATGAAGAGGGAGGAGCAGACCCTTCATTCTTTAATCGCGATGGAAAGTTGCGGGGAATCAAGCGACAATGTTTCGAAGGAGGAATCAGAATACCATTCATTGCCTATTGGAAGGGCCACATAGAAGCAGGAAAAGTGAACACCACTCCATTCGCTTTCTACGACCTTATGCCTACATTCTGCGACCTTGCTGGCGTGAAAAACTATGCAAAACGCTATCGAAACAAACGCTCAAAAGACGATTATTTTGATGGCATCTCTATCGTTCCAACGCTCCTTGGCCATGAGAATGCACAGCAACACCACCCATATCTCTATTGGGAATTTGCCGAAACAAACCAGATTGCAGTGCGAATGGGCGACTGGAAACTTGTGGTTATCAAGGGTGTTCCACATCTTTTCAACCTCGCAAATGATTTACATGAAGATCACGATGTGACTGCCTCACACCCTGAAGTGGTTCAAAAGATGATTGACATCATTTATAAAGAGCATGTAGACAGTAAGTTATTCCCTATCACCCTGCCTCAAAAACAAAGTTCATAAGGCTGCACTAAGTTCATGAACTGCGTTGACTGACGAGGCTTGAAAACGCAAAAAGAAAGGTCGATTAAGGCATGAAACATCTTAACAAAACACTTCTGTCCGTGCGAACAAAGACAACTCTGCTTAAAATAAGCGCCGTTTTTTGATGTTTTATAACACGCTATGAATCAACATATTATAAGAAAAATCTTATGATTACATTTGTTTTCTGCTGCAAAATGACGCATTTCACGATATGATTTCAGGCATTTCACTGGATTAATTGCACCATTTCGGAAGCTGTTTTGACAAAGATTGCAGTTCAATCTCACGCATTTTAGTGCATATTATAGGCTTAGGGAAACAAAAAACGATGCCATTTTGCCATTTATTCCCATTGTTTTGAGGTTTTATTTTCCTATTTCTCCCAAAATAAAGTAGGTTTTTCTATGATATTTTTTGACAGCTTACGTCACATACATCAAACGACTTTCGCTCACAAAACCCTATGGATTGAACCATCAACACACACACTTCAAAACACCATTAACATACAAGCAAAGTATTGTTTGACGAGAACAACGAGCGTTAAGAATTGTTTCCACGGATTAATATTTAATAAATCACGTTATATGTCCCAGAAAAGAGTTATCTTTGTTTACTGATTCTATGCGATAAAACTCACAGAACTAAAAACGAGAAAACAATTATATAATGAGAAACTTAAATGAGATTTTGCCTTGGGAAGACCGCCCTCAAGACTGCAAAGACGTGATGTGGCGGTATAGTCAGAACCCCATCATCAACCGATATGACATTCCTTGTTCGAACAGTATATTCAATAGTGCTGTCGTTCCGTTTGAAAACGGCTTTGCAGGAGTGTTCCGTTGTGACAACAAAGCTGTGCAAATGAACATTTTTGCAGGCTTCAGTGATGATGGAATCCATTGGAAAATCAACGAAAATCCTATCGTTTTTGAAGCTGGAAACACTGACATGATTGAGTCAGAATATAAATATGACCCGCGAGTAACATGGATTGAGGACCGTTATTGGATTACTTGGTGCAATGGTTACCATGGACCTACGATAGGAATTGGCTATACTTTCGACTTCAAGACCTTCTATCAGTGTGAGAATGCCTTTCTTCCATTCAATCGAAATGGTGTGCTTTTCCCTGAGAAAATCAATGGAAAGTATGCCCTTTTGAGCCGCCCCAGCGACAATGGACACACACCTTTCGGCGACATCTACCTCAGTTTCAGTCCTGATATGAAGTATTGGGGCGAGCATCGCTGCGTGATGTCACCGACTCCTTTCCCTCAAAGTGCATGGCAATGTACAAAGATTGGTGCCGGTCCTGTACCCTTCTTAGTCGATGAAGGCTGGCTATTGTTCTACCATGGAGTTATTAACACCTGCAACGGATACCGCTATTCAATGGGTGCTGCCATATTAGACAGAGAACAACCAGATAAAGTTCTCTACCGCACTCAACCTTATTTATTAGCTCCAAACGCACCTTATGAGTTGCGAGGTGACGTTCCTAACGTTGTATTTCCATGTGCAGCACTCCACGATGACAAGCGTGTAGCCGTATATTATGGTGCAGCCGACACTGTGGTTGGACTGGCATTTGGCTATATTCGAGAGCTCGTTGACTACATAAAACAGAACAATATCAAAGCTTAAAGGCTGAGAACAAAACAAGTTCTGTTTGGTTTTCAACAGCAAACAAGGGGAATACATGGCTTAAACAGTAGCCCATGATGAGCGACTTTGAATATAGAAGTCATGTATTCCCTAATTTGATTACACTACGAAATAAACACATTGCATCATTGTTGATGATGAACGATCGGGCAATTTGTATGCACGAATCATGCAAGCAATACTTTTTTGCAACTGAAAAGCATACAGCTTTCAGCTACTAACCAATTTCATTATGAAGAGAAACCTCATCCTTGCCTTGTGTATGGCATGCAGTTTGGGCACCATGAAGGCTGCTCAGACCCAGAAAGTTGAACCTGTTGACTTGGTAAACACCTTCATTGGAACGTCTAATTTCGGCACAACCAACCCCGGAGCAATATGCCCCAATGGTCTGATGTCAGTCGTTCCGTTTAATGTTATGGGTTCCAACGAGAATAAATATGATAAAGATTCACGCTGGTGGTCAACCCCTTATGAATATCATAACATATTCTTTACAGGTTATTCTCATGTCAATTTGAGTGGTGTTGGCTGTCCCGATATGGGCTCATTACTATTGATGCCTACGACCGGTAAGCTCAATGTAGACTTCCACGACTATGGAAGTAGGTATAAAGATGAAGTAGCTCGCCCCGGATATTACAGCAATTTCCTTTTGAAACACAGCGTAAAGACAGAGGTTACAGCCACACTTCGCACCGCTTGTGAACGCTTTACGTTCCCTAAAGGAGAGTCACACATCTTATTAAACTTAGGAGAAGGGCTCACGAAAGAATCGGGAGCAATGGTTAAACAGGTTAGTCCGACGGAATATGAAGGCTTTAAACTGCAAGGCGCCTTTTGCTATTATGCGCAAGCAGTGTTTCCAATCTATTTCGTAATGCGTGTAAATAAGGTGCCAGAAAGCATGGGTTACTGGAAGAAACAACGCGAAAGGCCAGACAATCAGGCTGAATGGTTTCCCGATAGAGGCACATTTAAGCTCTACACGGCTTATCAAAAAGAGATTGCAGGCGATGATATTGGCGTATACTTAAACTTTAACACGAAAGAGAATGAAGTCGTTGAAGTGCAGATTGGCGTATCTTTTGTGAGCATAGCCAATGCTCGTGAGAACCTGAATGCAGAGCAAAAAGGAAAGGATTTCAATGCCATTGCACAAGAAGCACGCCAGAAATGGAACACCGATCTTAAGCAAATAGAAGTTGAAGGGGGTACAAAGGATGAGCAAACAATATTCTATACGGCGCTCTATCATACGCTTATACACCCTAATATCCTTCAAGATGTCAACGGAGATTACCCTGCTATGGAGAGCAATAAGGTCTTAAAGCAACACGAAGGCAATCGATATACAGTATTTTCTCTATGGGATACCTACCGAAACCTACATCAACTGATGACCCTTCTCTATCCAAACAGGCAACGAGATATGGTTAAAACCATGATCAGTATGTACGATGAATGCGGTTGGTTGCCTAAATGGGAGTTGTATGGACGTGAGACTTACACAATGGAAGGAGACCCTTCGATTCCTGTTATCGTTGATTGTTGGTTGAAAGGACTACGGGGTTATGACATCAACAAAGCCTATACAGCAATGAAAAAGGGTGCAACTACTGACGAAAAGCATAATCCTTTGCGCCCAGATAACAATGAATACATGGCGAAAGGATACATTTCACTGCGTGATTCCTTTGATAATTCAGTGTCACATGCCTTAGAATATTATGTTGCTGATAACGCTTTGTCTCGCCTTGCCAAAGCTTTGGGCCATAAAGAAGATGCAAAACTCTTCTATAAAAGGTCGTTAGGATACCGCAACTACTTTAGTAAAGAGTTCAATATGCTACGACCTATCACACCGAATGGTAAGTTTTACAAGCCGTTTAATCCGCTTCAAGGAGCCAATTGGGAACCTTCTCCGGGCTTCCATGAGGGAAATGCCTGGAACTATACGTTCTATGTACCTCATGATATCTATGGATTGGCAAAGTTGATGGGTGGAAAAGAGCGCTTCATTAGCCAGCTTCAATCGGTTTTTGACCGTGGAAACTATGACCCAACCAACGAACCTAACATCGCATATCCTTATCTTTTCTCTTACTTTAAGGGTGAAGAGTGGCGCACACAAGTATTGACTCACAAGCTGCTTAAAGCCTACTTTAAGAACAATCCCGAAGGACTTCCGGGCAATGATGACACAGGTACCATGTCAGCTTGGGCCATTTTTAGCATGATTGGCTTTTATCCTGATTGCCCGGGAGAGCCAGCTTACACCCTCACTTCACCTGTATTTGACAAGATTACACTGCATCTTGATCCCAAACAATGGGGAAAAGACAAGCTCGTTATTGAGACTAAGCGAAGCAATCCCAATGCCGTTCGCATTGAAAAGATGGAAGTTGATGGCAAGCCTTGGCACAACTATCGCATCAGTCACAGTGACTTGGTGAAGGCAGGTGTATTGAAATTCACATTAAAATAAATGTTTTCGTCGTGGCATTCGAATCAAAGAATGCCACGCATTGTTATCCTTGATGAAATGAAAAAAATCACAATCCTTGGTATTACCGCTCTATTGACAGCATGTTTCAGCTTGGGCGGTCATGCACAAAACCTCATTCCAAAGCCTCAAAGCATCGTAAAAACTGAAGGAACACTGACAATCAGTCAGTTGAAAGGCGTCATGTCAAACCTCAACGAAAAAGAGTTTGTACAACTAAAAGCCTTTATTCCTCAGACGAAAAACCTCAAATTAAATTCTAAAAGACTGCGTTCTGCGCACAAAGATGCAGGAGGTTACCTTCAACTTATATGCACAGGAAACGCCCAACAGGCACGTTTGGCCTCAGACAATGTAAGACTTCAAGGCTATACGCTTAAGATTTCACGCCATGGAGTCACCATAAAAGCGCCAACATCTATGGGACTTTTCTATGGACTTCAAACGCTTCGACAACTTGAAGACCATGGAAAGCTGCCCTATGTAGATATTACCGATCAGCCAAAATACGCCTACCGAGGCATTATGATCGATTGTTCTCGCCACTTCTTCCCTATAGATGTGCTCAAAAAACAAATCGATGCAATGGCTTATTACAAGTTCGATCGCTTCCATTGGCACTTAGTTGATGGCGGAGGATGGCGCTTAGAAAGTAAGAAATACCCTCGATTGACCTCCGAAACTGCCTATAGAACGCAGGAGGATTGGCAGAAATGGTGGAACGATGGCGACCGAAAGTTCTGCCATAAAGATACTCCCGGTGCTTACGGAGGATATTATACACAAGACGAAGTGCGTGATTTGGTGGCCTATGCTGCTGCCCGTCACATCACAGTTATTCCCGAAATAGAGATGCCCGGGCATAGTAATGAAGTGTTATGGGCCTATCCTGAGCTGGCATGTGAAGGCAAAGTGCATGGTCAGTCCGACCTTTGTGTGGGCAAAGATAGCACATATCGTTTCTTAGAAGATGTGCTTACAGAGGTTATGTCGCTGTTCCCTTCAACGTATATCCATATCGGTGGCGACGAAGCCGAACGCAAAACTTGGGCTACTTGCCCTGATTGTAAACGTGAAATGCAAGCTAATGGGCTCAAGACAACAGCCGAACTACAAGGTCATTTCACGGAGAAGATAGAGCAATTCCTTAACCATCATGGCCGAAAACTCATGGGATGGGATGAAATTATGGAAGGAAAGCTCGCACCAAATGCCGCTGTCATGTCGTGGAGAGGATTCAAAGCAGGTCTCGAAGCCGCACAAAAGGGTCACCCAGTTGTAATGACTCCCGGCGCCTTTTGTTATCTTGACCACTATCAAGACGCTCCTATGACACAGCCACGGGCACAAGGTGGCTACGTAACGCTTGAGAAAACATACAGTTATGAGCCTCTTCCCGACAGCTGTAAAACACCAGAAACTGAGGCGAACATAGAGGGATTGCAAGGTAACGCATGGACAGAATACATCCCAACTGCCGAACATCTCGAATACATGATTTATCCCCGAGCACTTGCTTTGGCTGAGATTGGATGGACAAGTGGACCAAAGGACTATGCCAACTTCCGCAAACGGGCTCTCCATGCCATTGACTTCTTGAAACAAAAAGGCTATAATCCCTTCGACTTAGCACATGAAAAAGGGGACAGAGAAGAGTTTCGTTCGGGCATGAATCATGAGGCCTTGCATAAGAAAGTGACTTATCTGAGCCACTATGCACCCCAATATCGTGCCGAAGGAGATAACACTTTGACGAATGGTATCGGTGGAAACTGGGGATACACTGAAGGCAAATGGCAAGGCTTTATAGACCCAAAGGGCGTGGATGTCATTATAGATATGGAGAAGATTACAGACATAAAAGACGTCCAAATCAATTTTATGCAACAGCCAGCAAGCGTGATTTACACCCCTTCTTCAGTAGAAATTGAGATATCGAATGATGGGAAAAACTTCACCAAAGTTGACAAAACACGTTGTGATATCCAACCAACGGGAGGCTATCTCATCTATCCTTATCATTGGAAAGGACAGGCTAAGGGCCGCTATGTGCATATAAAGGCTGAACTTCATGAACCAGATAGTTGGCTATTCATTGATGAAATCATGATTAATAGAAAATAAATTATAAATGAAAAAACTTCTCTTTGCATTGCTCTTGCTCTGCAGTTTCCATGCAAAAGCAGCCGACACCTTATTTATTAAGCAACCACAGGTGCCCATATTAATAGAGCGTCATGACAACATTCTATTGTTAATGCGACTCGATGCCACTGAAACGAAGCGATTAGACGACATCGAACTATTCTTCGATGATACGCTTCCGCTTCAATATGTGAAAGCCGTTAAGTTATATTATGGTGGAACTGAGGCCCAACAATACAGCAAACAGAAACGTTTTGCGCCTGTAGATTATATCACAAACTTTACTCCCGGCAAGACCTTGCAAGCCATTCCGTCTTATGTTGTGCTGAAAAGCAAACTTCAACCCACCACACATCGCTTCACCTTACAAGCCCAACAATCCCTCTTTCCGGGTGTAAACTACTTCTGGGTTAGTATCGAAATGCAACCCAATGTGCCTATAAAAGCAAGGTTGAATGCCATGATTTCACAGGCTAAAGCAGATGGAAAGACACTGCCGATTGTCAACACTTCGGCTTCGGATATGAATCGAAGAATGGGCATAGGGGTTAGACATGCCGGCGACGATAACGTCTCTGCATATCGCATTCCAGGTTTAGTGACAACCAACAAAGGTACACTTCTCGGCGTATATGATGTGAGATATAACAGCAGTGTCGACCTACAAGAGCACATAGACGTAGGCCTTAGTCGCAGTACTGACGGCGGAACAACGTGGGAAGCCATGCGATTGCCGTTGGCTTTTGGGCAGACTGGCGGTCTACCTGCAGCCCAAAATGGCGTCGGAGACCCTGCAATCCTTGTGGATAATACCAATAACAACATCTGGATTGTAGCCGCTTGGGCTCATGGAATGGGTAATCAGAGGGCGTGGGTAAGCTCACAACCCGGCATGGATAGCACCAAAACAGCCCAATTAGTCATGACAAAGAGCACCGACGATGGACGCACTTGGTCGGCTCCAATCAATCTAACGGCAAAATTGAAACAGCCAGAATGGTTCTTCTTCTTCCAAGGACCGGGCCGCGGAATCACTTGTAAAGACGGCACACTTGTATTTGCCATGCAGTTCATTGATAAGAATCGAGTGCCTCATGCAGGTATCATGTACAGCAAAGACCATGGAGAAAGTTGGGCCATCTCTTCGCCGGCATGCAATAACACGACTGAAGCACAGGTGGCAGAACTACCGAATGGTGAGCTAATGCTTAACATGCGAAACCAAAGCGGAGGGGGAAGAGCCGTCTATACCACGCGAGATTTAGGACAAACTTGGATTGAACATCCTTCTAATATCAAGGCTTTGCAGGAACCAATCTGCATGGGAAGCCTCATCAGTGTACGTGCAAAAGACAATGTTCTCGGTAAGAACATCTTGTTGTTTGCTAATCCTAATGACCCCAAAGAACGCAAAAATATCACCATTAAGTTAAGCTTTGACGATGGAAAAACATGGGATTGTGCTCATCAAGTACTCTTAGATGATGGTTACGGCTGGGGATATAGCTGCCTAACCATGATAGATCGTGAGACAGTTGGCATTCTTTATGAAAGTAGTGTGGCACAGATGACCTTCCAAGCCATCCCACTTAAAGACCTCGTTGCAGGGGAAACAAAAGCTAAGATAAAACACAAGGTGGTGAAAAGAGGTCCTGTTTGCTTGACGGAATGAATCACATAGATAAATCCTTAGGAACCAATGACTTATCAAAGTGACTTGTTTCACGATGCAAAATGAGGCATTTCACAACATAAGATGACGCATTTCACACGCTAATATGATGTGTTTTGCTTGGCAAAATGAGGCATTTCAGAAAACGATTCCAAAAGAACAGCAGAAAAAAGAAATAGAAAACAACAACTAAATGATATTCAATATGAAACAAAAACTATTGGGATTGATGCTCCCACTCGCTGTATGTGCAGGCCTACAAGCGGCAACTCAGCCAACAACGCATGACTACACACAATACGTTACCCCCTTTATTGGCACGGGAGGACACGGACATGTGTTCCTCGGTGCTAACGTTCCGTTTGGTCATATCCAAGCCGGTCCGACACAAAAGACGCAGGGTTGGGACTGGTGTTCAGGCTATCATTACAGTGATTCGATTCTTGTTGGCTTCGGACAGATGCACCTTAGCGGCACGGGTATAGGCGATTTAGGAGACATTGGGCTTCTACCTGTGACGAAATCTGATACGCGTGAGGTGAAGTTTTCACATCGTGCAGAGTATGCAACACCGGGATATTACGCGGTAACTATGGCCAATGGAGTGCGTGTTGAGCTTACCGCCACACCACGTACTGCCTTCCATCGTTACACATTTCCAGCTGATGTACGTCAGGAACACATAGTTCTCAACCTCTCACAAGGTATTGGATGGGACAAGATGACAGACTGTTCGATGAAACAAGAGGGTCAAAACACCATCATAGGAACACGCTTTTCCAAGGGCTGGGCTAAGGATCAACGCGTCTTTTTCGTAGCCGAGTTCTCACAACCCATTACCCATCAGGAGCAAGAAGGAGACTCGTTGAGTGTACTTTCGTTTCAAGCTACCGGCCAACCACTCATGGTAAAGGTGGGTATTTCGAGTGTAAGCATCGACAATGCCCGTAAGAATCTTCAGCAAGAATCACCGAGTTGGGACTTCAACGCCATAGTAACAGCGGCGAAAGATGCATGGAACAAGGAGCTCGCTAAGATTGATATAGAGACCAATAACACGACAGATAAGCGCATCTTCTATACGAGTTTGTATCACACAATGATTGCACCTTCGGTGTTCAATGACGTGAATGGCGAGTACAGAGGAGCCGATGGACAAACTCATCACGATGACTTTACCCCCTACACTACATTCTCTTTGTGGGACACTTACCGTGCCGCTCACCCCTTGATGACGTTGATTCATCCCGAGAAACAACGCGACATAGCCCAGACTATGCTTCATATTGCGAAACAACAAGGCCGTCTTCCCGTGTGGTTTCTTGAGGGAAATGAGACTGATTGCATGGTAGGTAACCCCGGAGTTCCAGTCATTGTAGACATCGCTTTGAAAGGTTTTGACGTGGATAAGCATGCAGTTTTGGAAGCCGCTAAAAAGACTCAACTCAACGGAGACCGTGGTTTGGACTTGATTAAAAAGTATGGTTATCTTCCTTATGACCTTGATCCAACCAATGAAACGGTTGCAAAGGGCTTAGAATATGCCTTAGCTGACGGCAGCATTGCCCGATTAGCCAAGGTGTTAAAAGACGAAAAGGATTATAAGTACTTTCTAAAACGAAGCCAAGCTTACCGAGATTACTACTTCGATAAGCAGTCAAAGTTCATGCGTGCCATTGATTCGAAGGGACGATTCCGCACTCCTTTCAACCCCTTTAAAGTCATTCACCGCGCTGACGACTATACAGAGGGCACGGCATGGCAGTACATTTGGCTCGTTCCTCATGACGTTCGAGGACTCATTTCGGCTTTCGGTGGCGACAAACCCTTTACAAACAAGCTCGACTCTCTATTCATTGTGCAAGGTGATATGGGTAAGGATGCCTCACCAGATATATCTGGTTTGATTGGACAATATGCTCATGGGAACGAACCAAGCCATCATGTTATCTACCTTTATGACTATGCTGGTCAGCCATGGAAAACCGCTTCACGCGTTCGCGAGGTGCTAAGCACGATGTATCATGACGATTTCGACGGCCTGAGTGGTAACGAAGATGTCGGTCAAATGTCTGCATGGTATGTGCTTTCTTCCTTAGGTTTCTACCAGGTTGAACCCGCTGGAGGTCGTTATGTCTTTGGTTCGCCACTATTTGATGAGGCAACTATGAACGTAGGTAAAGGCAAAATGTTCCGCATTATCGCACATAACAATAGCAAAGAGAATATGTATATCCAGAGTGTTAAACTCAATGGAAAGCCTTATTCGCGTTCATACATCGACTTTAAAGACATTGTTCGTGGTGGAACCTTAGAGTTTTTCATGGGCAACAAGCCTTCAAAGTTTGGTGTAAAACCAGCTGACAGACCATAGTTTAGCCTATAAGTGCAATGGCGTTGCAGGCTACAAACACGATACTTTCATATCAATAGCATCTTCAACGCCCATTGCTTTATTCACGAATCATGCTCAACTGCTGCATAAAAGGCAGGAGACGTGCATATAAAATCGTTGTAAAATGAAAAAGATTGAAGTAAAACGACTGAATATTCAGCAAGTAAAGGCTGAAGAAATTCCATCATTGTTCAAGACCTTTGATGTTGAATATCATAACATTGACACTGTAGACTGGCCCGAAGAATACCCTTATTGTCCAAACGTTGAATTTGGAATAGCGCACAAAGGCAATGCAATCATGATTCATTATCGTGTGAATGAAGACAGTGTGCGGGCCGAAGCGGGCGAAGATCTCGGTCATGTGTGGGAGGATTCCTGCTGTGAATTCTTCGTTAGTCCTGACGAAAAAGAAGGCTATTACAATATAGAGACAAACTGCATCGGTACAGTTTTGCTCTGCAATGGTAAGTCGAGAGAGAACAGAACACCTGCTCCGACCGCTATTCTTCAAACGATTGACCGCTGGACAACACTCGGACGAAAGCCTTTTGGCATAAGAAACGAACCGCAAACTTGGGAACTTGCCATTGTCGTTCCTGTTGATTCGTTCTTTAAACACAAGCTCACGGAACTATCAAACAAGTCAATGCGCGCCAACTTCTATAAGTGTGGAGACAAAACTAAGCGTGCACATTTCCTCTCATGGAACCCAATTGACATTGCAAAACCCGACTTTCATCGTCCTGATTTCTTTGGAGAAATAACGTTTTTATAAGCTAACCCAGTTTTCATAACATTCTAATCATAGGAGTTCATGCCTTGATCAGCAAAGCAAAAGTTAACAACTCATGCGCTGACATCAGGCATGAACCCTTATTTATGCGATTAAATCATGGCACAAAACATGGCATTTTATTATCAAAAAGTACATATAAAATATGAAAAACGGAAAAATGAAGCGATAAAGTTATCAATCAAGGACTTAAAAGGACTTTGGAAAGCAGCGTAAAGCCAAACATGTACGGTCTTTATGCCAAACTGTGACAGCGTTCCGTCTCCTATTCGTAACCCCTGCAAGGGGGATGATAGACAGGTGGAAAATCAAGGAAATTCGCTTTGAAATAGGCTGTTAGGCTGAAAATTCCTACCCGTCGGTTTCTTATTCCGCATTCCCCTCGATTTGCTTAGTGAACAACTGCTCCACAGTAAATAATTTTGCAAACGAAAGGAACAAAAGCAATGAGAAGTACATTTTCAGTCATCTTCTATTTGAAGAAAGACAAGGTAAAGAAAGACGGTACGTATTTGAAGAAAGACAAGGTAAAGAAAGACGGTACGTCACCTATCATGGGGCGTATCACCGTGGACGGAACACAGGCACAGTTCAGCTGCAAGCTCTCCATTGATTCAAACCTCTGGGGCGTCAAGGGTGGTCGTGCAGTTGGCAAGAGTGTAACGGCACGGGAGACCAACCGGATGCTTGACAAACTCCGTGCAGGTATCACAAGGCATTATCAGGAAATCATGGAGCGCGACAGCTTTGTCACGGCCGAGAAAGTCCGGAATGCTTTCCTTGGTTTGGAATACCGCTGCCAGACGCTCATAAAGATTTATGGCCACTTCATGGAAGATTATGCCAAGAAAGTCAACTGTGGCATGAAAGCAAAAAGCACATTGACGAAATACCATGCCGTATACAGTCACCTAAAGGACTTCCTGCAATCACGCTATCATGTGAGTGACATCGCATTGAAAGAAATTCAACCAACATTCATCACCGATTTTGAAACTTACCTGCTTGCAGAAAAACACCTGCATTGCAACTCTGTCTGGGTATATTCCTGTCCCGTCCGTATGCTGCTGCACAGGGCGGTAGAAAACGGCTGGCTGATGCGTTATCCATTCCCTGACTGCAGTGTGCCGAAAGAGGAAACAGAAAAAGGATTCCTTACCAAAGAGGAACTCGGACAGCTTATTAACGCTCCGAAGATGAACTTCAAGCGGACATTCATCCGCGATCTGTTCCTCTTCTGCGCTTTCACGGGATTGGCTTATATAGACCTGAAGAACCTTCGGGAGGAAAATATCGTGTCCAACCCGCTCGACGGCAGTGTATGGATACACACCCATCGGCAGAAGACAGGTGTGGAAACGAATGTTCGCCTGCTTGACATTCCCCTTCAAATCATGAAGAAGTACAAAGGCCTGTGCGACGACGGGCGTGTCTTTCCCGTTCCGTCCTATAATTCCTGCAAAATGATACTACGTACCGTCATGAAGAAATGCTGCATCCACAAACACATTACTTGGCACATGGCGCGCCATACGATGGCAACGGTGGTATGCCTTTCCAACGGCATGCCTATCGAGTCCGTCAGCAGCGTATTGGGGCACAAGTGTATCTCCAGCACGCAGATATACGCCAAGATTACCAACGAGAAGCTGAACAAGGAAATGAATATGCTCTCAGAGAAACTTGCCGACATCGGTGAATTTGTCACCTCTGAGGCTTTCGTGTAATGATGTCAATACCTTTTATAGATATATCCGAATACAACACCTATAATATTATAAGGAGGAACGAACGATGAAACAACGAGACATCATTTATTTGAAAGAGAATGAATTTTTCATCACGGGTGCCACCATCTGGATGAGCGAGTGGGAATTGGCGGAACTCTTCTACGCCACACGAGGTGAAATACGGGCAGCCATCAACCGCGTGCTGAAAGACAGCGCCATGCCAACCTGCCACAGCACGAGATATATGCCTCTTGAAAACGGTCATGCTGCCGAGGTCTATTCCTTGGAGGCCATCATTGCCATTTCCTTTTATCTTCATACGGGATTTGCGGCAAAGTTTCGCAGGTGGATAATACAACGGATAACAAGAGAGGACAAGCAGGCTGCCTCTCTCATGCTTTGCATCAGTAACGGATTGGAATGCTGAACAAACAAAAATAACGACACACACTATTCGAATACGCTATTCAAGAAACAAAATCCGAGAAACGAAAAAGAATGGCAACGGGCGGACGGTTTTCACCAGAAAAACTGTCTGCCCGAGTTGTTTTCTGTTATTTTGTTGTCTCTTTTGTCTCCGTAACGACGCCACAAGCTGCCACATACTACCAAAACAGACCGAGAATGCTGATAATGCTATAATTTTGTAATGTATTCATTAAACAAAACAGAAATGGAAGTAATTATCATTGAGAAAAAGACATTCGAGAAGATCGTATCGGATGCTCTTGCTTTGGAAAAACAAGTCAACGCGCTCTGTGCGATGAACGAAGGAAAACCAGCGAATGCTTGGCTGGACGGTGAAGACGTCTGCCGTCGGTTGCACATCTCTCCCCGCCGCCTGCAGACACTCAGAAACAGTAGGCGTCTGAACTATGCCCAAATAGGACGTAAGTTCTATTACAAGGCAAAGGATATCGAGGACTTTCTGCTAAGCTGCAAGAAAGAGACCTATAAACAAGAAAAAATATAACACCGCTATATCCACAGACAAATGAAAGAAAATGTATTGACCGAACAAGACGAACCAGTATACTCCCTGCTCCACTCTTTCGAGAATATTCATAAGGGACTATCATCTCTTTTGGGGAATTGCCGCCCACCACTCAACGGTGAGCGGTATCTCACCGACAGGGACGTATCGGCACTGCTGCGGGTCAGTCGCAGAACCCTGCAGGAGTACCGGCACAGCGGCAACCTTCCCTTTTTCCGTTTAGGCGGGAAAATCCTTTACAGGGAAAGTGACCTGCAAAAAATGCTTGGGGAACGTTGCCACAGTCTATCCGACAATTCAGGTATAAGTTCACTAAAATGATGAATATGGAAGTAATCACAATAGAAAGCGTCGCCTATCAGCAGCTGATGGGCCGCATCGAAAGCATTGCCTCTCATATTGAAAGACTGGAGGCAACCCGAGGTGTGCAAGAAAATCCCGACACCCTGCTTAACACTCGTGAAGCAGCGGAAATCCTGCATATCAGTATCCGAACCCTGCAACGCCTGCGCAGCGAGAAGCGTATCGACTTCGTCATCCTGCGCGGCAAGTATCTCTATTCCGCCCGCGAAGTCGGGCGCATCATCGATGAGGGACGTCTCAAGGGCGATCCTGCTACCATCGAGGAACTACGGCATCATTTCAACCTGCGTACAGGTAAAGTCTCACCTAAATGATTGTATATGAGGAATATAGACTATGACGCGAGACTTTTGGAAATGATGCGAGACATCTCGGAACACCTCAACAGACAGGACAAAGAATTGGAGTTGATCGTGCATAAGATTGATGAGGAACTGCATGCTTCGCATCAAGAAGAGTGTGAGCATCTGTTGGACAACCAAGACCTATGTGACCTCCTTCACGTCAGCAAACGGACCTTGCAGCGTTACCGTACTTCGAAAATGATTCCCTATTTTCAGCTGAAGCATAAGATCTATTATAAGCTCCACGATGTGCATGATTTTATCGAAAAGTATATAAAACCGTCAGGAAGGAAACTACCGGACACAATGGAACAATTCAAAGTATAATAAGGACTTATGATGAATGATTGAATAAACAAACAATCAATGAATAAACAACAAAATAAACGTAAGTAAAAATGGCAAAGAAAACAAAAGAACAAGACGTCTTGCTCGTCCGCGACGAGAAGACGGGAGAGATCGGTGTCATCGCCGGGCTCGGCAGTGACGGAACACCCAAGCGTGTGCCTCCGAAAGCAGAGCACGCTCAGGACTTCCTGAAGTTCGACCGCGGGGGCGACATCTTGGACAACTTCTTCCTCAACTTCATGCGGCAGTGCAAGGAGCCCTCCCGCTTCGGCTTCTACCGTGTGGCGGCCGAGCAGGCGGACAAACTCATCGAAGTGATGAAAGACCTGCTCAAAAATCCCGAGGGCAACCGCGAACTGCTCGCCCCGCACAAAATCGACATGACGCCTTATCATAAGGCAGTACAGGAAGAACAACAACAAAGTCAACAGCAAAATCAACAACCCACAAATTCCACAGAAGAAATGAAAGAGAAACAGGAACAGCCGCAGGCAGCACAAGGTGCCGCCGGTCAAGAGAAAACGAATGACGGCAACGGTCAGAAAAAGGAAAGTACCTACAAGCCCATCGACGAGAGCAAAATCAACTGGCAGGAGCTGGAAGAGAAATGGGGCATCAAACGCGACGAGTTGGAGAAGTCGGGCGATTTGAAACGAATGCTCAACTATGGCAAGTCCGACTTGGTGAGTGTCGCTCCGAAGTTCGACGGGCAGACCTTCGAGACCGCCGCCCGTCTTGCCTTCAAGGTGCAGGAAGACGGCACGGTGCGCCTTGTGCCGCACTTGGTGCAGACAGCCCCCAACCTCGACCTCGAATACAAGGGACACCGTTTCACCGAGGAGGATAAGCGCAACCTGAAAGAGACGGGCAACCTCGGCCGTATCGTAGACCTTGCAAACACTGAAACAGGTGAACTCAAACCATCGTTCGTGAGTATCGACCGCCAGACCCATGAGCTGATCGATATCGCCGCCAACCGGGTGCGCATGCGCGACACTATCGGCAAGACGGTGCTCTCTGAAACAGAGAAAGCCCTGCTGCTGACAGGTGCGCCGCTCAAAGGCAAGGAGATTGAATTGGAGAACGGTCGCAAGTTTACCGTCACCCTGCAAGTGAATGTCGAGCAGCGCGGCATCGAGTTCGTTCCCGGCAGCGGACGCAGCCCGAGAAAACAGCAACGGCAGGACGGCAACACCACACAGGGACAGAAGGGCGAAAGTCCCAAGCAGCGCGAGAACCGCTGGACAACCGACGACGGCAAGATACGTCCCATTGGCAAATGGAAGAACATTCAGTTCAGCGACGAACAGAAGAAGGACTACTGCCAAGGCAAAGCCGTCAAGTTGGAGAACGTGCTCGACAAGAAAGGGCAGCCCTGCACGATGTACCTCAAGTTCAACTACGATAAAGGCCGTCCCTTTACCCACAGCCAAAATCCAAATCTCGCCCAAAGTGTTGCCCCATCCAATGAAAGTCGCGTGCAGGTAGCCGTCAACAACGAGGGCAAGACCAACGAGGCGACCAAGCACATACAGCAGCCCATCGAGAAAGGACAGGTCGCCCCGAAGAACGAACAGCAGGCACAGCAGCAGAAGAATGAACCCAAGAAGGCCAAGGGTATCCGCATGTAACCCCGGTGCCGACCACTAACATCCAATACAGTATCCATCATCAAGAAACAACATCAACAATAAAAAGAAAACAAAATGAAGACAATCATTGCAGAAAAGCCGAGCGTCGCCCGCGAGATAGCCCGCGTGGTGGACGCCCGCAAACGGGAAGGAGGTTATTTCACGGGCAACGGTTATGCCGTGACGTGGGCATTCGGACACCTCGTGCAGCTCGCCTTGCCCGAAGCCTACGGCATAAAAGGCTTTAACCGCGACGCCCTGCCTGTTATCCCCGAGGCGTTCAAGCTTGTCGCCAGAGCAGAAAAGACGGAGAAAGGCTGCAAGCCCGACAGCGGTGTGCTCAAACAAATCGACATCATCCGGCGGCTCTTTGAAGAGAGCGAGCGCATCATCGTGGCGACCGATGCCGGACGCGAAGGCGAACTCATCTTCCGCTATCTCTACCAATACATCGACTGCCACACGCCTTTCGACCGCCTGTGGATCAGCTCGCTGACCGACAAGGCCATCCGCGAGGGACTCAATAACCTGCGCAATGGAGCGGACTATGACAACCTCTACCTTGCCGTCCGCGCCCGCAGTGAAGCTGACTGGCTCGTGGGCATCAACGGCACGCAGGCGCTCAGCCTTGCCGCCGGTCGGGGCACCTACTCCGTCGGTCGCGTACAGACACCCACGCTGGCGATGGTCTGCGCCCGCTATTGGGAGAACAGACGCTTTACGCCCGAAGCCTTCTGGCAGCTCCATCTTGCCGTGAAAGGCGAAGGGGAAGACGTGGTGAAGTTCACCTCCGAGGAGAAATGGAAGGACGGCGACACGGCAAACAGCCTTTACAAGCGTATCAAGGAAACATGCAAAGAAATCCGTATCGTACAGGTAGAGCGTAAGCAGAAGACCGAAGAGCCGCCCTTGCTCTACGACCTCACTACGCTGCAAAAGGAAGCCAACAGCCGCTACGGGTTCACGGCGGAACAGACGCTCGCCATCGCCCAGAAACTCTACGAAGCCAAGCTCATCACCTATCCCCGCACGAGCAGCCGCTATATTCCCGACGATGTTTTCGAGACCATCCCCAAGCTGCTCGAAAAGCTGCAACGCGACGAACAGTTGGGAAGCCATGTCAGCCATATAGATACGCTCGCCCATCGCTGCGTGGACGCGGACAAGGTGACCGACCACCACGCCCTGCTCACCACGGGACTGCACCCCATCGGCATCTACAAGGACGAGCTGACCATCTACCGCATGATTGCCGCGCGAATGGTCGAAGCTTTCTCTGCACCCTGCATCAAGGAAGTCACCACCGTCAGGGCGGACGTATTGACATGCGATGGCGAAAAATGCTGCGACACGGCGTTCACGGTCAAGGGCTGTGTTATCCGACAGACGGGCTGGCGCGGTGTCTGTGGCGAAACGGACGGCGAAACGTTGCTGCCCGATTGGAAGGAGGGCGACGTGCTGTCCCTTTCCGCCTGCTCCATCACAGAAGGAAAGACCAAGCCCAAACCGCTCCACACCGAGGCGACATTGTTGGCTGCTATGGAAAATCCGTGCCAACGAGAGCAGACGCGAACTTGTTCGGGTATGCCGAGTGCAGCCGGATTTCGCGGAACGCAAACGGCGGGTAAGGAGATAGAAGACGACACCCTGCGGCAGGCCATCAAGGACTGCGGCATCGGTACGCCTGCCACCCGCGCCGCTATCATCGAGACGTTGCTCAGCCGTGAGTACATGACGCGTGTGAAAAAAACGCTCGTGCCCACAGAAAAAGGACTTGCGCTGTATTCCATCGTCAAAGGCATGGACATCGCCAACGTGGAGATGACGGGCAGGTGGGAGGCCGAGCTCGCACGGATAGAACGGGGCGAGAAAGCTGCCGCCGGCTTCAATGCCGAGATAGAAGCCTATACGCGCCGGATAACCGCCGACCTGCTCGCCTCGGAAAAGCTTTTCCGCGCCCGTGAGACCACTTTTGCCTGTCCCAAGTGCGGTAAGGGCAGCATGCGGTTCTACGCCAAGGTGGTCAAGTGCGACAACGAGACTTGCGCCCTGCCAGTCTTCCGGCAGGTCGCGGGTAAGCTGCTCTCCGACAAGGAAATCACCGACCTGCTCACCGAAGGGCGCACCGCTGTGCTGCACGGTTTCAAGAGCAAGCAGGGCAAAACCTTCAATGCAGTCCTTGCCTTCGACGAGGAGTTTAGAATAAAGTTCATCTTCGATGATACAAAAAACAAGTCAAAAGGTAGGAAAAACGGAAAATAATGCGTACTTTTGCCACTGTTCACAGTTCATAAAGCGTTTTCTTTCTTTAGATGACTGTTTTATTACTTTACTGTGGATTTAGTGGTTGGCACTCGGTGGGGACACCGGGTGCCTTTTGTACATGTCCCCGTTTTCTTCCCTTTTACTTTCCATTATGGGAATGCTCCTCTTTCCCGTATCTCTTCAAGACTGTTCAAATAGGGAGTGCGATGCAAGAGCAACCGAGTCTGTCGAATTATCCTCGTGATGAGAAATATTTATCATCGTGAAGATAATTTCGTCTCATCGTGTAGAGAAATATTTCTCATCACGAGGATAATTCGGAAGCATCAGTAGAAGAGCTATGAGAAGTGCAGTAGGAAAGCAACAGCTTTGCCTATAGGGAAGCAAACGGGAACCAACTAAACAAACAGCATCATGAAACAATCAGACAATGGGCAGGAGCTGTCCTATTACGGACTCTACCTGCGACACTATCTTCAAGAGAACAGATTTCAGCAGGCTTCGGATGCCGATTTTATCAACAGTCGTGCCGCTCTTGCTGCTGAAACGTTCGGGCGGGCACGGTGCGAGGGCTATTCCGTTGACGGCGCACAGGAGCTGGCGATGGAAGCACTGCTTGACGGATTGCACTGCTCGGCTTATGCGCTGCTTACGGACGTACTCGAAAACGAGTTCGATGGCGAAGTGCCTTTGGAAGCCCGCGAGGCCATCGTCGAGGCGTTGCTGCCGCAGGTAAGGCAGCTGTGTGCGCAGAACGAACGCACGAAGGAGAGTCTTTATACCGAAATCACGGGAATGGTCGTACTTTATCTCGAACGTCATGGCATTTAACAGGAAAGCAAGACTCTCGGGCAACATCGAGGCGATACGCACCGCCTTTACTTTGGACAGAGAACATCGCGTGCCCACCGCCGAAGAGCGACAGGCATTGGAGCGTTATTGCGGTTTCGGCGGATTGAAGTGCATTCTCAATCCCGCCGGCAGTCTGGCGGACGCTGCGCAGTGGACAAAGTCCGACCTCGACCTCTTTGCGCCCACGGCGGAACTGCACCGGCTGATCCGCGAGAACAGTGCCGATGAACGGACATACAAGCGATACATGGACAGTCTGAAATCCTCTGTACTCACGGCGTTCTATACACCGAGTGAAGTAACGGAGACCATCAGTGGTGTACTTAAAGAAAACGGCATAGCCCCTCTTCGTGTGTTGGAACCCTCTGCCGGTCGCGGTGCGTTTGTGGATGCCTTTTTAAGGGACAACCCACAGGCGGAGGTCATGGCATTCGAGAAAGACCTGCTGACGGGCAAGGTACTCTCGCATCTTTATCCCGAACAGCGGGTGCGCATCGAAGGTTTTGAGCGGATAGAAAAGCCTTTCGAGGGATATTTCGATGTGGCAGTATCAAACGTTCCCTTCGGCGATGTTGCCGTGTTCGATGCACTGTTTGAGAAAGGCTCGGCGGTGCGCAGAGCGGCAGCCAAGAAGATACACGATTACTTCTGCCTGAAAACACTCGATACGGTGAGAGACGGCGGCATCGTCGCGCTCCTCGTTCCTCAGGGCGTGCTGAATGCGGACGGTAACAGTGCCGTACGCCGGTTGATGCTGGGCCAAGCCGACCTGCTCTCCGCCGTGCGCATGCCCAACAACCTTTTTACTGAGAATGCAGGTACGGAGGCTGGCTGTGACCTGCTCGTCTTACAAAAACGTATCGGTAAGGAGGAACTTTCGGAAGACGAAAAGCTGCTGGCTGAGCCTGCAAAAGACAATCGGGATACCATCCCTGCGAATGCGTATTTCCTCCGCTATCCCGACCGTATCGTACATACAGAAGAAAAGCGCTCCACCGACCTTTATGGAAAACCTGCAATGGTCTACCTGCACGAGGGAGGCGTGGAGGGTATCGCCCGTGACCTGCGTGGAATACTGTCGCAGGATATCCAAATGCGGCTGGACTTACAGCGATATGGGCAGGGAGTGAAGCCGGAAGGGATAACACAACGTGCATCTTTGCAAAGAACTTCTGTACAGAATGTTTTGGCTTCTCCTGTGCAGGCACAAGTTGTAGAAAGGGAAGACGCTTCTTCTGAAACTGTCAGAGAAAGTCAGCCGAAGCAGGCAAGTTCTCCCAATCCCGTGCTGACCTTGTTCGACCTTTGGGAGTTTACCGTAGCGGAGCAGAAGCAAGCTACAACGGGCAAGAAACAGAAAAGGGAGAAAGCAGAGAAAACGAAGACAAAGCCAAAGGCAAAAGAGAAAACGACAAAGAACAAACCCAAGGAACGAAGCCTGTTCGATGCCGCGCCGAAGAAGTCGGAAGCAAACGACCTCTATGCCGAACTCGACTGGGAGACCAATCCGCCCATCAACGGCTTTTATGAGGTGATGATGGACATGACACCCGAACAGCGGGCAAGAGCCTTACAGGAAGGTAGGCAGGAAGTGCAGATGGATAAGGATGCCATTGTATCAAGGGAGCGTGCGGAGAAAGAGAATGCGGAGGAAGAGAAGAAGAAAAAGAAAGCGGAAGAGAATATGCAGGGGTCAGCTTCCATATCGGACATTCCTACTTTGACACCTTCAAAAGAAGAAATGTTCGTGCCCCGTGTGCTGACACAAAAACTGCAACCCCATTACAAGGAGGGTACGCTTGTGGAGGAGTATTCCTTGGACTATGGCAATCAGATCGGCGTACTCAAAAACCTCACGTCCTACGGTGCAACCTTCTCTCCGCTCGATCTACCTCTTCTGCTCAAAGAAAAGGCGCAGGCCTATATCCACGTCCGCGACACCTACGAAAAGCTGTATGCCTACGAAGCCGAACGGCAAGAAGAAAATGCCTCGCTGCGCTCGAACCTGAACACCTACTACGACGAGTTCATCATGCGTTACGGTGTCCTCAACGCCCCGCAGAACGTGGGGCTGGTGCTCATGGATGCAGGAGGGCGCGACCTCCTTGCCATCGAGCGCGAGGAAAAGGGGCGACTTGTCAAGTCGGACATCTTTGAGCATCCCGTGTCGTTCTCCGTGCTGCAGACGGAGCATACCGATAGTCCGGAGGAAGCCCTCTCCCTTTCACTCAACCGCTACGGCAGCGTGGAGCTTGGCTATATGCAGGAACTGACGGGCAGCAGCGAGGAGGAACTGCTCACTGCACTCAAAGGGCGTGTCTTCTTCAATCCGCTCGTCGACGGCTATGAAATCAAGGATCGTTTTGTAGCGGGTAATGTCATCGCCAAGATGGAGGACATCCGACAGTGGCAGCAGGAGCACACAGAGACGGACGGACGTGTGGACGAAGCCCTTGCCGCATTGGAAGAGGCCGTTCCCGAACAGATACCTTTTGCTGACCTCGACTTTAACTTCGGGGAGCGGTGGATACCCACGGGCGTGTTTGCCGCCTATATGTCCCACTTGTATGAGACGGAGGTCAAAATTGCCTACTCGCCCTCGCTCGATGAGTTCTCGGTAAGCAACACCCGTACGAACGTGAAAATCTACGAGGAATTCTGCGTCAAGGGCTACTATCGCAGCTACGACGGCATGTCGCTCTTAAAGCACGCCCTGCACAACACCGTGCCCAATATGATGAAGTGTGTCGGCAAGGACGAGAACGGCAACGATATCAAGGTGCGCGATGCCGAGAAGATACAGCTGGCCAACGCCAAGATTGACGAGATAAGAAACGGTTTTACCGACTGGCTCGAAGCGCAGTCAAAGGAGTTCAAGGACAGGCTCACCGACCTCTACAACCGCAAGTTCAACTGCTTTGTACGGCCAAAGTACGACGGCTCGCACCAGACTTTTCCCGACCTCGACCTCAAGGCGCTCGGCAGCAAGTACGGCATCTCTGCCGTCTATCCCAGTCAGAAAGACTGCATCTGGATGCTCAAGCAGAATGGAGGCGGCATCGCCGATCACGAGGTTGGAACAGGAAAAACGCTCATCATGTGCATCGCCGCCCATGAGATGAAACGCCTCTCGCTCGCCCACAAGCCGATGATTATCGGACTGAAGGCGAACGTGGCAGAGATAGCCACAACGTACCGGACTGCCTATCCCCAAGCCCGTATCCTCTATGCCTCCGAAAAGGATTTTTCTACGCAGAACCGCGTACGCTTTTTCAATAATATCCGCAACAACGACTACGACTGCATCATCATGAGCCATGACCAGTTTGGCAAGATACCGCAGTCGGCGGAAATACGGCAGAACATCCTGCAAGAAGAACTCGACACGGTGGAGGAAAACCTCGATGTGTTGCGCGGGCAGGGACGGAATATTTCTGTTTCGATGCTCAAAGGTTTGGAAAAACGCAAGCACAACCTACTGGCGAAGCTCGAAAAGATAGCGCATGAAATCAACAGCCGCAAGGATGATGTGGCGGACTTCGCGCAGATGGGCATTGACCACATCTTCGTCGACGAGAGCCATCAGTTCAAGAACCTGATGTTCAACACCCGACATGACCGTGTGGCAGGACTCGGCAACAGCGAGGGTAGCCAAAAAGCACTCAACCTGCTCTTTGCCATCCGTACCATTCAAGAGAGGTCAGGTAAAGACTTGGGGGCGACGTTCCTTTCGGGCACGACCATCTCCAACTCGCTCACCGAGCTGTACCTGCTCTTCAAGTATCTGCGTCCCAAGGAACTCGAACGGCAGGACATCCGCTGCTTTGACGCGTGGGCGGCCATTTTTGCGAAGAAGACCACCGATTTCGAGTTCTCCGTAACGAACAACATCATCCAGAAAGAGCGTTTCCGGTATTTTATCAAAGTGCCGGAGCTAGCGGCGTTCTACAACGAAATCACCGATTACCGCACGGCGGAGGATGTGGGCGTTATCCGTCCTGACAAGCATGAGATACTGCACAACATCCCGCCCACACCCGACCAAGAAGTCTTTATCAAAAAACTCATGGAGTTTGCCAAGTCGGGCGACGCCACGATACTGGGACGTGAAAAGCTCTCGGAAACGGAAGAGAAGGCAAAGATGCTCATCGCAACAGACTACGCGAGGAAAATGGCGCTCGATATGCGCATGATCGATCCCGCCTACGGCGACCATCCCGACAACAAGGCGTCCCACTGCGCCCAGATGATTGCCGAGTATTACCAAAGGTACAATGCACAAAAGGGCACGCAGTTCGTGTTCTCGGACTTGGGCACCTATCAGCCCGGGCAATGGAGCGTTTATTCGGAAATCAAGCGCAAGCTCGTGGAGGATTACGGCATCCCTGCCCATGAGATACGTTTTATACAGGAGTTCAAGAACGAAAAAAACAAGAAGGCGGTCATCGAGGCGATGAATGACGGACGGGTGCGCGTACTCTTCGGTTCCACCTCCATGCTCGGCACGGGTGTGAACGCCCAGCAGCGTGCCGTGGCGGTGCATCACCTCGATACGCCGTGGCGCCCGTCCGACCTTGCCCAGCGTGACGGTCGGGCGGTGAGAAAGGGCAATGAGATAGCGCGGCTCTATGCCAACAACAAGGTCGATGTCATCATCTATGCAGTGGAAAAGTCGCTTGACAGCTATAAGTTCAACCTGCTGCATTGCAAGCAGACATTCATTTCGCAGCTCAAAAGCGGGGCGATGGGGGCACGTACCATCGACGAGGGGAGCATGGATGAGAAGTCGGGCATGAACTTTTCGGAGTACATGGCGATTCTTTCGGGCAACACCGACCTGCTCGACAAGGCACGTTTGGAAAAGAAGGTCGCCGCTTTGGAGAGCGAACGCAAGTCGTTCAACCGCGCCAAGCACGAAACTCAGAACAGGCTCTTGGAAATGACCAACCAGCTGGCTTTCGACAGGGCGGCAAAGGAAAAGATCTCGGAGGACTGGAAGAAGTTCGAGGCGGCTGCAGCGAAAGACAAGGACGGCAACTATCTCAATGCCCTCGTGCTCGACGGTTTTCCCTCACGGGATGAGAAAGCGCTCGGTACGAAGTTGCAGGACATTGACAAGAATATAAACACGGGTGGTGCGCCGCAGCGTATCGGCGAACTCTACGGCTTTGAGGTGAGCGTGACTACGGAGCGGGTATTGAGCGAAGGACTAGAGTTGACACAGAACCGCTTTTCCATCAAGGGCAACTACAAGTACACGCACAATCACGGGCAGATAGCCAAGGCGGACAAGGAAGCGGCGGCAAGGAACTTTTTACGCGCGTTGGAGCATATTCCACAGACGATTGCCCAGTACAACGCTCGTATTGAAGAACAGGAACAAAAGGTGGCGCAGATGCAGCCTATCGTGGCGAAGGAGTGGAAGAAGGAGGACGAACTCAAAGGGCTTAAATCCGAACTCGCAGCCTTGGACAGGAAGATACAGCTGGATTTGGCTCCGCCCGCACCTGATTCTGCCGAGCAGAAGGAGACGAATACGCCGTCCGAGCAGAACAAAGATGAATATAGGCAGGACAACTCGCAGAGGACGGTTTACAGACCGTCGCTATAAGTGTCTTGGATTTTAATCAATCCGATTAGGGATATAATAATTAAGGTATAAATAGACGGTATAATGAAGCGGTGAGAAGTCATATTCTCACCGCTTTTTACTTTAAGATAAGGTATAAATGCGAAGTAGTCCTACTTTATAAAATATTTTTTGCCAAAAATATTGTTTCTTCCAAAAGAATTGTTATTTTTGCAGAAGAATGAGGAACTTCAGTCCCTTAAGAACAATAACAAAAAATCATTCCGTTATGTATATAAGGTCTCATTTACTTATTCTTTTTTTCGCCTCCAGTCTTTCGCTAAGTGCTCAGGAAAGTGCTTTTAATGCCGGTGTCCGCTTGGGTGGCGGTTACAGCGTGAATAACCATGTAGATAAGATATTGGTGAGCGAGAATTATTACTCTAATTATTCGTTCGACAACAAAGGACAGTTCGTGCCAAGTGCGGAGCTGTTTTGTCTTTATCGGCAGCCTGCAAGCCTATGGGGCGTGGAAGCGGGTATCGCCTATTATAACAAAACGGCGCGAGTTCGTTACGAGGACAAGAACGAATTGAACTACACGCTATCCACCCGTTATCACCATTTGGGACTTGCCGCTTATTTTAATCTTTATCCTTTTAAAGCAAAGAACTCTCTACACGTTTCATTGGGCGGACGGATAGGCGCAAACCTCTCTCCAAGCAATCTAACTTATATGGGTAATCAGGAAGATGCGAAGTTCTCCGCGTTAGGTTATCCCAGCGTAAAGGAGACCGAGCGGATGCTCAAAGACAAACTCAAAGGTCGTCCCGATGCAGCATTAGGCGGCGGTATCGGTTATGACTTTCCATTCGGTATGACGCTCGACTTGCGATACCATTACAGTCTGACCAATAGCATCAAGACCGAAACGAACACCTATAATTGGGTGGAACATGATAACCACAATCAGCAGATTGAACTGACGGTGGGCTATATGATCAATATCCGATAAGTTTCTAACCAAGGACTTATCCTTACCCTCTTTCTCCTCTTTGCCAAGATTGGTATAACATTTAGGATAGATTTTTAGTACAACAATTATATATAATAAATAGGTAAGTGCCTATGGGCAATTCTACTTCAAATACCCGCCGCAATGTCATTCGCGGCATTGTTGCGTTAATCATTATCCTCTTTATCTTGTTGTGTTTACGGCTTTGCAAACATGACAAGGAAGAAGTGCCGACACCGCAACCAACCCCATCGGTTTCTACCCCACAAGATACCATCAAACAAGATACGACAACGGTTTTTCCAAAAGCGTGGCAGAAGGTTTCAAAACCAAAGAGGAAAAGAAAAGTGATTGCCGCCTCTGTTCTTCAACCTGCAAAAGAAGTAGCTGTACAAGAAAAGAAAGAAACACCCCAAGAGCAACCCAAGCAACAAGCCATTATAGAACCGGAACCTGACGATATCGTCATAGATACGGCGGAAACTATTCGCGAACCCAAACCCAAACGTATTTTCTCGCATAAGCATTATTATCAAACCCGTATCGGCATCCGTGCCGGCGTGGGTTATAGCGTTATCGGCAATTTGGGTGCTTTGGTCGAAGATGGTGCTATTCGCCCGCGCTATACGATGGAAGAAAATGGCGCATTGGTTCCCTCGATAGGCGTTTTCGCCCTTTGGCGGAACGACCGACTCGGTGTGGAACTGGCGGCAGATTACACATGGCTATCTTCCACATTGAAGGAACACAAGCAAATCGGCAACATCGACGAGAAAACGGTCTTTCGCTATCATGTCATCATGCCACAGGTCGCCGCACGACTCTACCTGTTGAGCGACCTTTATATGGGTGCCGGTGTGGGCATGAGCATCCCGCTCAATCCCGGCGGTATCGACTTTTCGAGCAACCGCGCAGCCATGTTTGCTTCGGTAGACGAACTCACACAGGAACATTTAAGAGAAACGCTTCGGGCACGCCTACACGTGATGCCCTTGCTTAAAATAGGCTACTCGTCGTTTAAGAACGGCATCGAGGCCAGCCTGCAATACGGTTACGGTTTTATGAATCTTATCAAGACGAACGAAAATCCTTACGGCTATCACAAAGCCACGAACAACAGTCACCTGCTTTTGCTGACAGTGGGCTATACCATTCCCTTAACTAAACAGAAATAACAATGAAACATTCTACACTCCATCTTACAATCATAGTTATTCCACTCTTGTGCACCATGTCCATAACGACAAGTCAAGCACAAGTGCAGCCCCAAGTGGCAACACAATCGAAATCTGAATCCCAATCCCCCGGCGGGGTAGCAGGTTTTGTTAAATGGGTGAATGGCAACGACAACAGACCCGTACAACTAGCTGGCGCTGGCGGCTTGACCTTTATCGGTGTAGGCAAAATACAGAAAGAAGGCGAACAGTTACTTTGGAATGTCAGCACACAGGCAGGCAAGACTGAACGTGTACAGACCACGGCACGCACCGCCAATCTTACCAAGGGCACTTTTATGAACTATGCAGGGCGCGACACCTTGCCGCAACTACGCCTGTACGCTTATAGTACTTCCTCGGCAAATGGTACACGCGGGACGTTCAATGTAGGTGGGATGACCAAGGAAAAACTGCCTGTAAAGGCGCTCAAAAACGGCATGATGGAATACGTTGTCTACGACCGCGCCCTCACTGCTGCCGAACGCATGCGCGTGGAAAGTGCCCTTGCTCTTCGCCATGGCATCACGCTTGCCCATTCCTACCTTAACTCCAAAGGCGAAACTATCCGCAACTATTATCGGCTCAAAGCATACAACCATCGTGTGGCAGGTATCATCGGCGACGCCACATCTAAACTCGACCGCACCACCGGCGAGAGTAGCGAGAGCGAAGCTGTCATCAAAGTATCCGCAAAATCAATCAATGAAGGCGCAAGTTTCCTCTGGGGCGACAATGCCAAACAAATCTCTTTTGCAGCCGACAAAGGCAACGGGAAATGGATGCAACGCCAATGGGCAGCCACAACGACAGGACAGCCCGCAGAGAAACTTACCTTGACTTTCGACACCCGGAGCATCCATCAACTGCAACCGCTCGACAAAGATGAACATTACTACCTTGCTGTAGACAACAGCGGCACAGGAAAATTCCCCATCGGCCAAATTCACTACTACAAGGCACAAGATGGCCACGCCGACAGTATCGTCTTTGCAAACATCTCAGCCGATGCCGGCGAAAGCATTTTTACCTTCCGCATTGCCAAAGATTTCTTTGCAACCGTTGAAATTGCACAACCCCGCTGTGCCACGGCAGAAAAAGGACAACTCAAAGTGCTTTTCACAGGTGGCACTGCTCCATATAATGTTACAATAAGCCTTGACGGAAAAGCATGCTACAGCCAATCCACAAGTGACAGCATCCTCACCATCTCCAACCTGCAACAAGGCAAATACGTCATTGCCGCCAAAGACTATACCGGTAAGACACTTTTGAATGAAATCATGATTTCCAACGCTGACATGGCCGACGTGCCCGAACTGCAGGACGTACACTTCTCCCAAGGTGCATCACGCGATTACCGTCTTGACACCAAAAGCGATTATATCTGCCGATGGAAAAGTCCGAAGGGTAGATACCTAAGCGGAGAAAGCGTGACGCTTGACGAGGACGGACAGTACATCCTCGAACTAACCAACAATGACGGTTGCTCCACCACCCGTACGCTAAATGTATCGACAATGGCAGGTGATGGTTTTGCTCGCCACAGTGTCTCTCCCAATCCCACTATAGATGGTAATGTCGATGTACGTGTGGAAATGTCCAAATCCCTCCCTCTTGAACTACGGCTTTATTCACCCGACGGTGCATTGCTGCAAAAGGAGACACATCTTTCAGACACTTATCATGCCACCCATTGCTATCTCCCGATGAGCGGGGTATATGTACTTGAAATGAATAGTGGTAACAGCAGAAAGACCGTCAAACTCATTAGAAACTAAGAGGGAATAGAGGATTTTTATAAGAACAATAAAGTAAATGGTTTCCATCAAACGGAATAGACATAAAAATGAGGTTATGAACAAGTCGGTATGTTTTTCAGCAGTCATTTTAAGTACGTTTCTGTTGTTTGTTTCTTGTAAGGACAACAGAAGAACTTCGTATATCAGCAATAGGCAAGAAAACAAGGAACTTCCTGTTTCAGACTCCATTGGTCAGAAGACTGGCAAAGATAGTGTGTCTTTACCTGCTAAGAAGTATGCCCATGCGGCAACGGACACAAAAGAAATAGGAAGAGAAAAGGGAACAAGAACAAATAAAAGAAACCATGTATCCAAGCGTTTACAAGATTTTCGCAAACGCACGGTGAGCAAATACTTCGCCGGTACCCTTGCCGATTCTTTGTCTGTAGGTCGTGCAGAACTCAAAGTGCCGCGTGGCAGTATGGAGCGTGCCAAGATTTTGAGCATTACACCGCTTTGCAAGGGCGAGCTGGCCCATTTGCCCGCAGGCATGGTCAACGTAACGGCAGACAGGAGTAATCCTACCGTTGCAGCCCACTCGAAAGACAGCATCGCCGGCTACCGTTTCCTGCCGCACGGCGAGCACTTCGTCCATTCGCCCGCAAGCATCACTGTGCCTTACGACAGCACCCTCATTCCACAAGGCTATACCGCCGAAGATATACACACCTACTACTACGACGAATTAAAAGCCCAGTGGGTGATGCTGCGGCATAAGGCTTTGGACAAAGATAAAGAACTTGTCATGGCCGAGACCTCGCACTTTACCGATGTCATCAATGGTATCATCAAAGTGCCCGAAAGCCCCGAGACACAGAACTACGTCCCCACGGGTATCAGCGAACTCAAGGCCGCCGACCCGAGTGCCGGCATCACAGCAGTGAGTGCGCCCACTGCCAATCAAAGCGGAACGGCAGCATTAAGCTATCCTTTCGAACTGCCTAAAGGACGGGCAGGCATGCAACCCAGCGTCGGTCTGCAATACAGCAGCGACGGCAGTTCTTCTTATGTGGGTTACGGTTGGAGCCTTCCTCTGCAAAGCATCGACATCGAAACCCGCTGGGGCGTGCCTCGCTTTGATACCAATAACGAAAGTGAGTCGTATCTGCTGATGGGACAACAGCTCAATGACCGAATTCATAGACGAACAGAAGATCTTGCCCGTACTTCTGAAAAACGCTTCTACCCGATGGTCGAAGGCAGTTTTAATAAGATTATCCGTCACGGCGACTCACCGAAGAACTATTGGTGGGAAGTAACACTCAGAGATGGTACTATTTATAGCTATGGCGGTTACAACGGGCAGGTGGACGATGAGACTTCCCTGACCGACGGCAATGGCAATCGCATCAAATGGGCGCTGAAACGTATAACCGATGTGCATGGCAACTTTGCTGCCTATCACTATACCAAAAGTGGTAATAATCTTTATCCTCAAAAGTATACCTATACGGGTTTTGGCAACGAGGAAGGCCTTTACAGCATCGAATTCGACATCGATCCGACCGGAAGAAAAGATGTTGTACGTAATGGTCGTCTCGGTGTTCTTCAAACCGATGAATCCCTATTAAAGAAAGTAAGCGTAAAAAATAATAATGAACTATTACGCGCCTATGATTTGAATTATGAGGAAGGTATTTTCGGAAAAACATTATTAAAAAGTGTCGACCAAAAGGATAGTAAAGACTTACTCGTAGCCTCTCAGAGCTTCAGCTATTATAATGATGTTGCCAAGGGTATCTTTGCCGACAGTCTTATTACTTATACTGCCCAACAAGACGATTATGGTAAATTAGTCAAAGCCAAGATCGGGCATTTTGACGAAACACTCTCTCTGCTGGGTGGCGGTTCTGCCAAAGGTTTTACCGTCGGTGCAGGTTGTATGGTCGGTGGTGGTTGGGGGCCGGCATCAGCAAACGCCGGTTCATCTTATACGCACAGCGAAAGCAGCAATGAGGGGCGTATTGCCATGATCGATATAAACGGTGATGCCATGCCCGATAAGGTATGGAAAGGACGAGATGGCAAACTTCACTATCGTCTTAATATGAATAAGGATCTATTGCATCCTTATTTCGGTGAAGCACGGGAATTGAAAGGTGTAAACAGTTTTTCCAAAGGTTCGACAGTCAGTCATAGCTTTGATGCTAATATCGGTACGGGGTTCGGACCTATCAGCGCCGGCTTTGCAGTAAGCAGAACGATAGACGAAAGCAAGACAAAAATATATTTCCAAGATTTTAATGCTGACGGACTCATAGATATTGCTCAAAACGGAACTGTATTCTTTAATCATAGTGATGGGCTGAATGTCGTGTTTGACAATAAAAGTACCAATACCGGTAATCCGATTGTCGGACATGCCGCAGCCATCGACGAAACCTTTATTCCGGACTACGATGCCATACGGGATTCGTTGGAAAGGGAATTCCCGATGAACGATGCCGTTCGTTTATGGCGTGCACCTTATTCCGGTACAGTACAGATAACAGGCACGATAGAAAAACTGTCTTCTGCCGGTGATGGTGTAGGCTTGTCGATACAACATAATAATACCGTCTTATGGCACCATGACCATTTACAGTCGGGAACGCTTGCTGTTCCGACTCAAACAGTTACAGTCAATCAGGGTGATTACCTGCTTTTCCGTGTCAATGCCATTTATTCGGGTATCGGCGATGCCGTCAAATGGGACCCTGCGATCGTCTATACCTCGATAGCTGCCGACACCTATGCAGGTGAAGACTTAAAACATTATAAAAGTTCACAAGACTATATCGGCGGTGAATTATCCACGGCAGCATTGGATATCAATGGAACTGTTACCTACGATGGAATTTATAACAAGCAAAAGACAAGCGACGATGTGCTTCTTGCAGTCATAAAGACAGATAAAACAGGTAGAGAAACACAGATAGATAGCTTATTCCTGCCTGCGGATACAATCATCTCTAATGGTAATTTTAGTGGAAGCTATAACTCTGTCGTTGCAGATAGTGCAACGGTAGATTTTGTGATTAAGACCACCAGTCCGATCAATTGGAAGCACATCAGCTGGGCACCCGTTTTCCATAGAGATACGGTTAATTATACCCTTGCACCGAAGCATCTGATGTATAATAAGAATATCGTAGCGAAAGCCGATACACTTGTTCATATCACCACCACTCCCGATTCGATATGGAGCAAGGAGCTCTTCCTTGTCCCAGATTTTCAAGTTAATCGTATGTCCGATAAAGATACGGGAGAAGCCTCCGTTTATCTGACTGTAAAAGGAGATGATGGCTCGCTCATTTACAAACGAACACTCAAGTTAGCAAACAGCAATAAGATACAGACCGATACGATTCCCGTTAAAAAGCCGCAGCTTATATCGAAACTGCTCAACGGAAAATTACAAGTTACTTATTCCGTCATCAACGAATTGAAAGATGCCACTGCTGCCCGACTTCACCTGTATCGTGATTCTATCGTCATGACACTCGGTGCAGATGGCAAGATGCACCCGAGTGATACCATTCGGGTAAAACTCGCTACCCTGCCGGCTTCTGTTTATTCGAGTTTCAACCGGCTCGATTACGGACTTCTTTATAAAGGCTGGGGACAATTCGGATGGAACGGTAATAAGAAGGACGAAGCCATTCGTGTCGAAGACATGAAAGTCTCAGAGGGTAATGAATACATCAAAAATGGAAAAATAAATACAGAAGCCGTTGAAAAGAATACGCTTGACATCAGCAAGCAAAAGTTCTTCACGATGGGATACTTGCCGCTTTATAAGTGGTACCGCAGTGCAACGGACAGTACTTATGTCGGTGCCTCAATGCTTCGTCCGTCCCGCCTTGGGGTAGATGAGATTGTTATTGACTCCATCAAGTACAATACAGATGGCGACGGACTACCTGCCCCTGTCTTGGTCTCTAAGTCGAAAGGTTGGGGTAAAACCTTTAGTGCCGGCTTCTCATGGGGAATTAGCCTCGGCGTCAATAAAAGCAACTCTACTCAAGATTCTTATACCATCGTTTCCGCAATGGATATGAACGGAGACAGCTATCCCGACTGGCTCAATGAAAACAATGGTAAGGTAAAGGTACAGTTAACCAAACCTATCGGCACATTGGGTGAAAATATCCGATACCATGTAGAAAACAATAAATTTTATGGAGAAGCAAGCAATGAAGGGTGTAATGCAGGTCTTAGTATGGACCCCAAGGCATACAAACTCGATAAGTTTAATGAAGAATTAAGAACTGCCAAAAATGCCGTAACAAAAGCACGAGAAGCATTAGCAATAAATCCTCGGACAAAGATTGATGCTGGTAATGCCAGCTTCAGTGGAAATGTTTCCGAAAAATCCTGTGGTGCCAGTGGCAACTTTTCCAGTGGAGCGTCAGGAGCTGTCCGTAACTGGGAGGACCTCAATGGAGACGGATTGCCCGACATGCTTATGAAGGGACAGGTACGTTATAACCTCGGTTATGGCTTTACAGAAGCAATAGCTTCCGGTACAGAAAAAATGGAAGAAAGCTGGAATAATAACTACGGTAGCGGATTAGGTATCTGTATACCCGTACTTGGTACATTCAGCATCTCAGGCGGACAGAACGGAACGGCAAGCTTAACTTCTTCCAAGACGACATTTAAGGATATCAATGGCGACGGATTACCCGATCTTATAGAACAGAATATGTTAGGAGATTTGAAGGTTACCTTAAATATGGGTAATGGTTTCTTCGAACAACAAAATTTGCAAAAACACTCAGAGATATTAAGCACTTTCGGGTCTTCGGTAGCACTCTATGCCAGCACGGCATATACCATCAGAATTCCGCTTCCATTCGGCTTCGTTATCAATATTACGCCAAGTTCTCAAGGCGCTCACAGCGAAAGTATCAGCCGTACGACCACTGCCCTATTGGATATGGATGGCGATGGGTTGCCTGATCTTGTTTACAGCGATGGAGAGAATAAAGTCAAAGTCAGACGTAATATCACCGGACGAACTAATTTGTTAAAGTCTGTTACTCTGCCTTTCGGTGGAAATATCCATATCGAATATGAACAGACTAAGCCGAGCTTTAACCTGCCCGGTCGCAAGTGGGTGATGTCGAGTGTTGAAACAACGGGTGGCTATAAGGAAAACGGTGCTACAAGAATCAAGAATACTTTTGAATATACAGGAGGCTATCGTGATAGAAAAGAACGCGATTTCTACGGTTTCCGAACTGTCCGTACCAACCAACTGAACACGGAAGATAACGATAAGCTCTACCGCTATTCCGTTCAGACCTTTGCGCTGAACCGAGGCTATTACACGCACAACCTTGTTACCGATGAGTATCTGTATGATGCGGACGGCAAGAAATTACAGGGTTCCATCTATAAATATGACTTAAAGAAACAAGCCGACCCAAGCGTTATCTTCCCGGCTCTTGCCGCTTTGGTGCAAAGCAACTATGATGAGCAAAGCGGAGACAGTCTGAGCACGCGTGTGGAAAACACTTATGATGCTTACGGCAACCTCGCCTCTTACAAGGAAACGGCAACGAACTATGAGCTGGATGCCGATATTGCCTATCATGACTTGCAGGCGAAATATATCGTCTCCGTACCCAAGCACATCGCCGTAAAGGACAAGGGAGGAAAGGTTTACCGCGAACGTTCTACGCAAATCAACGGCAATGGCGACATCACCAACATCACGATGCATAACGGCACAAAGCCGTCGGTCTACGATATGACCTACGATGCCTATGGTAATCTTGCAAGTCTCACCAAGCCTGAGAACCATAAGGGGCAGCGCATGCGCTACGACTACACTTATGACAATGTGCTACACATGCTCGTTACGAACGTAAAAGACGCCTATGGTTACACCTCTCCCACCGTCTACGACTATAAATGGGCAGTGCCCTTAGAGACTTCCGACCTTAACGGCAACAAGATGCGCTATGCCTACGACGACATGGGACGCCCAAGCACGATTCTCGGTCCGAAAGAGATAGCCGCAGGCAAACCCTATACCATTAAGTTCGAGTATCATCCTGCCGGTCGTTATGCCCGAACTCTGCATTACTCCCCCGAGGGCGACATCGAAACTTATACTTTCGCCGACAGTCTGATGCACGCCGTGCAGACTAAACAGACAGGCGTTGTATGGACAGGAGGCAGCAATCAAAAGGTTTCCATTGTCAGCGGCCGTGCCGTTGTCGATGCCTTCGGCCGTACCATCAAGGCGTTCTATCCCACCACGGAGAGCTACGGCAGCATCGGTACGTACAACACCGCCACTGGCGACCCACAGGCAACCACCGAATACGACGTTTACGACCACACGACAAAGGTTACGCTGCCCGATGGGGCTATGACTACGACGGCATACAGCATCGTTTCCCATGACGGTGAGCCGATGCTTGAAACAAAGATGACCGATGCCCTCGGACGCAATGCCGAGAGTTACACCGACGAGAAAGGACGTAATCGTGAAACAGTGCAACATGCCTCGGGCGATAACATCACTGTGAAGTACGACTACGATGCCGTGGGACAAGTGACTACCGTTCATCATCCCAATGACAAGACCACAACGTATGAATATGACCTCTTGGGACACAAGCTCAAGGTAAACCATCCCGATGCGGGCGAAGTGAGCTACACCTACGATGCGGCAGGTAACCTCTTAACGAAGCTAACGGCGGAACTCAAAAAGAGGATTTCGGCTGATGCACCCATCACTTACACCTATGATTACGAACGGTTGAGCGAGGTACTCTATCCCAAGAACCTTTTCAACCGTGTTACCTACACCTATGGAAAGCCGGGCGAGAAGTATAATCGTGCAGGAAGACTTGTGCTCGTGGAAGATGCTTCGGGTGGCGAAGCCTATTATTACGGCAACCAAGGCGAAGTGGTGAAGACGGTTCGCTCGGTGATGGTGAGCACAGCCGATGTGCGTACCTACATCTATGGTGCCACCTACGACAGTTGGAACCGCGTGCGCACGATGACTTATCCTGACGGAGAAGTCGTGACCTATGCCTATAATGCC